>OIZP01000008.1_pt1 | contig 204560 bp, 180 predicted proteins | sample 1588531 | NCBI WGS metagenome assembly OIZP01 (sample SAMN03283283) | human gut metagenome | biome: human-associated habitat; material: feces | host: Homo sapiens | place: Peru | collected 2012
CTATGCAGAACCAGACTATAATATAAAAGGAGAATGATAATGAAAAAGCAACTTTCAATACTTATTGTAATTATTCTAATTTTAACAACGTTCATATTTCCTCAAAATATATATGCGAACGAATCCACACAAGCTAATTTTTATTCAGCCGAATACGTTGGCAAATATGATGCAGAAACTCCGATGGAATTCTCAATAGACAGGATTAATATTCAAGATAAAACCTTTACAGGAAAAATAAAAACTAACGACGGTTTGGTAGATATAAACGAACAAATCTCAGGAAATATAAAATTAAATGAATCAGATTTTGAATGTTCGTTTGGATTTAAATATCGCAGTTGGCTTACAACATATGATGCATATTTTACATTAAACATTGATCCGTTTAAAGGTTCGGTAACAGGAAACGGCGGAGGAGGTCTTTTGATTTTTAGTGAAAACATATCATTACACGGAACCGTTTTTGAACATTATAACAAATGGCTCTCCTATAATGAAAATGACATGATCATGTGTATGGAATTATCGAACATAATGTATAAAGGAAATACTGAAACAATTATAACAGGATATCTTTCTTCTACAATAGATCCAAAATATTTTAAAATAAAAAAAGATATACCCATCATAGCATATAATTATACAAACTATAAGGGAAAGCCTGATTCTGATAAAAACAACTCACCGTTTGCAATTATGAGCAGAATAAATAATGATAACTCTATTGATATAATTGTTTCTATTCGCGGTACATATAATGAAGAATGGGAAGGAAACGCGGAGTTAACAGGTGAAGCATATGATGATAAAATTGATGTACATTATAGTTTTGATAATGCCAAAAATTCTTTAAAAGAAAGAATCACGGATTACTATAATAACTACTGTTCAAATTACAAAACAGTAAATCTAATTATTACAGGACACAGCAGAGGGGCAGCTGTCGCCAACCTTTATGCAAAAGAAGCAACTGATGTTGCAGAGAATAATAAAAACAATGATGACGCAAATATTCCAAAATTCAGTTCTGTAACAGCATATACATTTGCTTGTCCAAATGTTGTAAAAATAAACAGTCAAAACACCGTTGATTACTTAGAAAGTTACACAAACATTAATAATTTTTGGTTTGATACCGACATAGTTCCTGCTGTTCCCCTTACAAGTCCAACTAACGGATGGAATTACTGGAAATTCGGTTCATGCTATATTATGAATTTAAGATCAGTATATCAAAATGACGTATTAAAAAAATACGCAAAGGATAATAATGTCTTATATTACAACGGATTTATAAATACATATATAAATAAAGAAATGCAAATCGCATTTTTGCAATGGCCGACGGTAAAATCATATTATACTCCATTCTTACTTGGATTCGTTCCAACTAGGACGGAATCTCTTTATGACTTTGTTAAACATTTAACGATTGCAAAATCAACGCAAAAAAATGTTGTTTTAGGAATCTGTGGTCTTGATGAAATCATTGAACACCCACAGATTAGCCCGCTTTTTTTATTTGCATTAAACAATGTCAGTACAATATTTAAGTCTCACAGTCAAAATACTTACCAAGAAATAATAAGCAAGTATGGTTCATCGGAATTTTTCAAATACTCATATATAGATCAAGTAGATAACAGCATATTAAATGAACCGTCCGTTTTCTCAAATTCAAATGACATAATGTATAATTTAAACGAATTGAATATTTTAAAGCAATTCGCCTCAAGCGGTGACAATAACGAAAAACTTAGTTGGGATTTGGACAATCCTCAATCTTGGGACGGTATAGAATGGGATGATGAAGGCCATGTAAAATCAATTGATTTTACATATAAATGGCTGACAGGTGAACTTGACTGTTCTGCATTTAGTGAACTTGAAAAATTAAATTTATATGCAAATTCCTTAACAGGTATTACATTAAACAATCAAAAACTTATTTCTCTAAATTGTTCATACAACAATTTATCACAAAACGAAATTGATTTGAGCGCTTGTACAAATCTTACAGAATTATATTGTGACGGTTGTTCATTAAGTACACTAAATTTAGCGAATAATCCGGAGCTTCAAACCTTATCTTGCTCATTTAATAAATTGTTTGCATTGAATATCGAAAATAACGATAAATTGAGTCACATAAGTTGTCCGTATAATTATTTGGATGTTCACAAGGGCGGTAACCTTTACAATCGGTTTACAGAACTTCAAAGCAGTAATAACGCATATGTAAATTATAATCCTCAAATGCTAACAGAAAATGCTGTTATTGACACAAACGAATTACAAGCGTTAGAAAGTTTTGCAAAACATAACCAAAATAATGAAGAGTTAAATTGGCTTAATGATAACGGCGACATTGATATTAATAAAGTACAAAACAATGTTTACTTTGAGTTTGACGGTGAAAAATACAAAATTACAGCTATAGACATCAGCAATATTGATGTTCAAGGAGATTTAGATTTAAGTTCGTTTACCGAATTAACCACATTGTATTGTGATAATACCAAAATAACAGGACTAAATGTTTCCAATTCAACAAAGCTTGAAGATTTAGTTTGTGAAAATTCTGAAATTACTTCATTAATTTTACCTGTAAATTCTGCGCAAAATTCTTCAAAATTGTCAAATATTAAATGTCAAAATAATCATATAGACATAAATATTTTTACAGAAGAAATTATAAAAAATATCGAATCTAAAGACGATTACATACTGGAATACAAACATCAAATAATTGAAAAAGACATTTCTGCATTTGACGAAAGCGATTACAACTTACTTGTTAACTTTGCAAATCAACGAAACAACAATAAAATTTTAGACTGGAATTTATCAACACCGGGGAAATGGGAAAATGTCAGCTGGAAATTTGACAATACTTCCGGTAAATACAAGCTATTAGAATGTCATTTTGATTTTATGGAAGTGAAAGGAAACATTGATGTTTCAGGATGTGATATGCTTGATGAAGTAAGTTTTTCAGGCAGTAAGATAAACACAGTTACAATATCCGGTAAAAATCTAAATGATTCAACATTTTATGGTTGTTCGGAATTAGAAGCTGTAATTATAAAAGGTGGTTCAACAATATACGAAGGTACATTCAAAATGTGTCCTACTCTTCAAGCGATATATATTCCAAGCAATATAACAGAAATTGCCGATAACGCTTTCGAAAATTCATCTAATATTACAATTGCCGGAGTTGCTGACAGTTATGCTCAAACTTACGCAAATGAACACAACATTAATTTTAAACCGGGTACATTTATTTGCGGAAATATTGTTGCAAAAGAAAACCTTGATGTTTCATATCAATACTACTATCCTGTTGAAGATGTAAGCATAGTATATAAGGACGAAGTGCAAAGCACCTCTGACAAATTAGGATACTTCGTACTGTTTTCAACAGAATCAGGAGAAAATCAGTACAAACTTGAATATCCTTACGGCTATAATATTAACCAAACGACGAGTATAACTAATAATGAGCCATTAATTATTGAAAATCCTATCGGACTAATATGTTATGATTGGAGAAATGATGGTTGTATAAATGCAAAAGACTACGTAGAGCTGTTGGATCAAATCAAAAAAGGCAGCGAAATAACCGGAATTGATGACAAATATTTTGATATTAATAAAGATGGAAAAGTAACCGAGGATGATTGGAAATTTGCATGCAACTTTTTGCTCTATCCAAATCCAAATAAATAAACATAAAAACGGATAGGAAGTATGAGACAGTTTGCAATTGTTTTATAGATTTTTCAAAATTACTAAAAAGCACTAAAAGTGATGACATAGAGCCAAGAGATATTTTTATGGCTTTGCCTGGGAAAGACAAAAAATATGAATATCCAAGAGATGTACAGAGTGATGTATGGAAGAAATGGTTTGAATATCGAGATAATAAAAATAACATTATAAAAATGAATACTGGAAGTGGAAAAACAACAGTTGGTTTGCTCATTTTAAAAAGTTGCTTAAATGAAGGCGTAGGTCCTGCCGTTTATGTTGTTCCAGATTCATATTTAGTTGAACAAGTATGTGAAGAAGCTCAAAATTTAGGAATAAAGACTTCGACAGATGAAAAGGATTCAAACTTCATTAAAGGACAGTCAATTCTTGTAATTAATATTCACAAGTTAGTTAATGGTAAGTCCGTGTTTGGAATGAGAGGAATTAGTAATGTTGAAATTGGCAGTATCATTATTGATGATGCTCACGCTTGTATACAGTCAATAACCACATAATCATACGCAGTTTTGATTGAATTTACATAACCTTTCAGCACAGTTTCACGGCTCATTGTGTTGACCAAGCTAAGTTCAAGTGCCGACAAATCAAGGTTAGCCGGAAGCAAATCAATATTCTCTTTATGGTGAAGAATACCGTTTGTGGGATTCTTGTTTCTTTCTTCGATATACTCGACGAGTTTGTCTGCAAGAGTAACCGAAAGTTCATCTGTATCTCTCCAACCCAAAGCTGTTGTTAAATCACCTTGCGGGTCACAGTCGATAAGCAAAACTTTCTTTCCCTCATTTGCAAGACCGACTCCAAGATTTAAGGCGGTTGTAGTTTTTCCTACACCACCTTTTTGATTGCATATTGCAATTACTTTTGTTTGTTTCGTTAAAAACACCTCCGTTTTAGTTCTATATATACAAAAAAGCCTGCCGATTTTAACCGACAGGCTTTTAACTATATACAGATATTTGGTTGTTAATGAAGGATAACTAATAATTATCTAACTGAAAGGATTATTATGCTATTTTTAAGCTACACTTCTACAGAAAAGGAAAAAATTGTTATTCCGCTGAAAAACGAAATAAAAAAATATGGCATTTCATTATGGATTGATAAAGAAAAAATTTTTAACGGTAATGAAATTTATAATGGTATATGTACTGCTATAGATTATTGTGACAGTGCAATTGTTATTATTAGTTCTCAATACATGAATAAATATTGGACAATGCATGAATTAGAATTGATTTGTAAGAAATGCAAAAATAATCCTAACTATAAACTTTACATTATTTTGCACAATGTAACAAAGGATGAATTCAGAAATAAATTTCCTAAAATAAAAAATATTTCTTATGATTGTTATACGGATGCTACAAGTATTATTCATTTAGCAAAAAGAATAGCCTGTGCATATTATCACAATTATAATAAACAAATATCCAATTATAATAAGACCTATTTAAAAAATAAATGTAATGAATTGTATTGTTTGATTAACATATATGATTTAGATATTATTCAAAATACGGAATTGTTAGTGGTAGCTTATATGATCGTTGAATTTTGTGCAATTAAATTCAACGATTTAGAAATCCAAGCAAATATCACTATAATCAGACTTGTAATAGAAAATATTTATGCAATTGAAACTGTGGAAGAATCAAATGCAATTGAAAATTATTTATTAATCAGAGAACTTTTGGAAATTTATTTAAAAAAACTAATCAAGATTATCTAGTATTAATAATCTCATTTTTTGTTCATTTAGATATTTGATAACGGAATTAACGGTTTTTTCAATGTTTTCATAAGTTGATATATTATCCGGTAATTTAGGAATATCACCTTTTTCTTCATTAAAAATTCTTTTTGCTTGATATCCGCTATTATAAATCGGAAAAATATTTCTATTGAATTTTTTTGCGATTAAATATTCCTCATACATACCAGATTCCATTTTATCGGGATTGTTAGGATTAAATTTGAATTCTGCACCACCAATAAAAAGACAATTTTGCACCTTATTTATCATATTTTCTCTGTATTGTGGATATAAATTTCTTTTTCCTAAGGGAAATGGGCGTACACAAATATATTTGTCAAAATCCACACAAAAATAAGATGAATCGTTATAATGTAATTTGTTTTCTGTTTCTATAATTGTTTCTATTAATAAATTACCAATACCATAGCCAAAACCATTTATAATTTTGTATCCTTTTTCAAATAACTTTAGAGATAATTTTTTTAATAAATCATTTATGTTTTCGTCATTTTTGAAGTTGCTACCTGATATAAAAATATTATTAAAACGTATTATTTTTTGCAAATTATCATATATTCTTGGCAAATCATAAGAAAATTTATTTATTAGCACTGTATGAATATTATATCGTTTTAATTCTTCTATTTTTAGATTTTGAAGTTTTTCTTCTATAGATCCGACCTGCTTTTGTTCCATAAAACAATAATGTCTAGGTAAATTTTCAAAAACTGATTTAAGTTCGGCTATGCAATCTAAAGCCACCCTATCATTAAAACTATATCCCACAAATAAAAAACTTTTTGTCATCAATGCCCGCTTCAGTTTTTCTAATATTTTCACTCTGGATAATCTTATTTTTTCAAAATTTTCCTTTGTAAATATAAGATCTTTTTGATGATTTCTCGTACCATTAACTTTATAAATTATATTATCATAATTAGAAATTTGGTTCATATCATCTTCATGATATAACGAAATATAACTATGTGATAACCTTATTAGCTCTTTTTCTATTGCATCATCAAAATTTGTTGTCCAAATATTTTTAAATGGCAATTTTAGTAACTCATTTAATAAATCATTATTTTTATATTTGTTTTCCAAATGGGAAGATAAAAACGCATTGAATTGATGCTTTCCAATTTGATTTTGATAGAATTGAGCAATAATTGTATTTTCCAAACCATATTCATTAATGATATCAAATGATAATTCGTTCTTATCTATACCTAAATTTGCAAGTATCTCATCAGTAATATTTCCCCAAAGAGGCATTCCAGAATCAATGGTTGCTCCAGCTCCGATAAACAAACAGCCTTCGTTGTTTTTTAAAATGTTTGAGTAATCATTTAAAAATTGAGATACTTTCATTAATACACCTCATATAATTATTAGTTATCCTTTATTTATAATTTTAATTATCTATTTTTCAATAGCATATTTCAATCAATTTGTCAATAGAAAATACCTAAATGCAGAAAAATACGGCATAATTGCAAGAAATCTAACTAAAATAGTCGAAATTCATCGACTTTTGGTTTGTTAGCAATCATAATAAAATCAGACATATTTTGGAGGTTTTATTATGACAGACATAGAAAAAGAAGCGAAAGATTATATTGCAGTTTGCAGTGATTTAAAGGGGCTAAGTGCTTTGACGATAAAGGCGTATAAAATTGATTTAAAGCAGTTTTGTTCATATATGCAAAGTAAAGATTGCTTTAGCAAGAATGAACTAAATAAATATATAAATTCACTTCATCAACGTTACAAACCTAAAACTGCCAAGCGAAAAATTGCTTGTGTAAAAGCATTTTACAGGTATATGGAAATTGAGGATATTATTGAAATCAATCCTTTTCACAAAATCACACTCAAATACAAAGAGCCGATCACCCTGCCGAAAACTATTCCGATTGAGAACGTAAAAAGTATATTGAAATTTGGATATTTACAGCTTGATAATGCAAAAAGCAGTTATCAATATAAAATGGCACTAAGAAATGTTATAATTATTGAACTGCTGTTTTCTACCGGAATGAGAGTATCGGAAATCAGCAATCTAAAAAGAAAAGGTCTTGACCTCAACAGCAATACGATATACATTTACGACAAAGGCTCAAAAGAACGCATAATGTGTATTGCTAATGTTAAAGTATCAAGACTTTTAAATGAATATATTATAATTTGTGGTGGCAAGAATGAATATGTTTTCATTAATAAATTAGGAAACAGGTATTCGGAGCAATCTATAAGAAATATGATAAGAGATTATGCAAAAATGAGTGGAGTTGACTTGCATATTACACCGCATATGTTCAGGCATACTTTTGCTACGGCACTTATGGACGAAAATGTAAACATAAGATACATTCAGCAGCTTCTCGGTCACAGCTCAATTACAACTACTCAAATTTACACTCACATAAGCACAAACAAAATTCGTCATATTCTTGAGGAAAATCATCCGAGAAATAAGATGAATTTATAGTTTTCGGTACCCCAAAATCTACCCCTTATACTCCTAATTTCTACCCCAAATATTTGATTTAATATGGTGGTTATATGATTTTGTATAAGGAACGATTAAAATTCAAAATACCATAAAACGCAGTATTTAAGCCAATTTTTAGCGAAAAATAAGACCTTAGGAAGCATTTGCTTTCTAAGGTCAAATGGTCGAGGTGACAAGATTCGAACTTGCGACCCCCACGTCCCGAACGTGGTGCTCTACCAAACTGAGCCACACCTCGATATTGATTTGTTACTTGTGTATTATAGCACAATCATCGAAAAATACAATAGTTTTTTCAAAATAATTAGTTCAGCTCCCGATTGAAAATGCAGTCGAGAGCTGAATTTTTGCTTTTTTTATTACTTTTGTTCGTTGCTTTGAGCCTTTGCAAGTTCCTCGGCGAAGGTCATAATCTTGTAATTATTGCTATCTGCCTCGATTTTGTCGGTGAGGATTTGCACGGTTTCTACAAGTGCCCAAACCTCTGCCGCAACCAAACCGAGCCCAAAGAAAAGTGAGCCGATGAGTGCAACAAGAAGCTGTGCTGTTGCTTTGCCGTTGTTTCCGAGATAGAAATTGTGGATGCCGAACGCACCGAGTGTTGCACCCAAAATGACTGCAACATACTTCTTCTTTGGCTTGTAACCTTCAGGATAATCGGTCATCGGAGCAGGCGCTGACATAACAGGATTGTAATAAGGCGCTTGCTGAGTCGGGTCGTAATAATTCTGCTGTGGCGCACCGAACGGCTGTGAATACTGCTGATTGCCGTCAAATGAATTTTGATATTCGCCATAGTTCATTTCAGGCTGGGTTGGTGGCTGATAATATGTATTTTCCGGCTGTGGTTGCTCTGCTGTTTCAACAGGAGCCTCTGTTTCCGGCTGAACCTCGTTTTCAGGCTGTGCCTGTGCTGTTGTTTGAGTTTCTTGTTCAACGGTTGTGCAGGTGCAAATTTCACCCTCGAGCAAATCTCTGCCGCAATTAGGACATTTCATAGTTATATCTCCCTTCAAATATCTTTATTGTCTATGGGTATATATTATGACAAATTATCGACAAAGTCAAATTTATTTAATTAACAAATATTATATTTTTTGTAAACACGAACAAAATCAAATCGAATTCTTCAAAATCCACCGAAATTTTATACAAAGTTTATAATAATGTAATTAATAAATATTGAATTGTAAAAGATATAGTTATATAATAAATTTGATTAAACTATCAGGAGAACTGCTATGACAGAATTTATGGGTAAGGACTTTTTGCTTGACACGGATTGTGCAAAAAAGCTGTTCCACGATTTTGCGGAAAATATGCCTATTTGCGACTATCACTGTCATTTGAGTCCAAAAGAAATTTACGAAAACCGTGAGCCGAGCGACATATCGGAACTTTGGCTGTCGGGCGACCACTACAAGTGGCGAGCAATGCGAAGTGCGGGAGTTGACGAAAAATATTGCACAGGTGACGCTACCGGTGAAGAAAAATTCATTAAATTCGGCGAAGCGTTGCAATACTGCATCGGCAATCCGCTTTATCACTGGGCACACATTGAGCTTCAACGATATTTCGGAATTGACACACCGCTCAACGCAAAAACCGCAAGGGATATTTACAAAAGAGCCAACGAGGCAATCAAAAACGGCGATTTTCGTCCGCAGAGCCTCATCACAAACAGCAATGTCAAAGTTGTTTGCACAACGGATGACCCGATTGACAGCCTTGAATATCACAAAAAGCTGAAAAATGTTGACGGTTTTGACTGCAAAGTTTTGCCGACATTCAGACCTGAAAAAGCGCTGAACATCCACATTGACGGCTTTGCGGATTACATCAAGGAATTGGGCAAGGTGGCAGAAATTGAAATTTCATCATACAAAGATGTGATTGACGCCCTGCTGAAAAGATGCGATTATTTCAACGAAGTCGGTTGCAAGGTTTCCGACCATTCGTTTGACTATGTGCCGTTTGACATTGCAACTGATGACGAAATTGAAAAAGTGTTCCGCAACGCTATGAACGGCGAAATTCCTACACAGGCTGACGGCGACAAATACAAAACAGCCGTGCTCCTTGCACTCGGCAAGAAATATCACGAGCTTGACTGGGCAATGGAAATCCACATCGGCGCACTGCGCAACAATTCCACAAGAATGTTCAATGCAATCGGTGCGGACACAGGATTTGACAGCGTCGGCGACTGCGAAATTGCATACACACTTTCAAGATTTTTGGACGCGCTTGATGTCAACAACTCGCTTCCGAAAACGATTTTGTTCAACCTCAACGACAAGGACAACACCGTGCTTGCAACAATGCTCGGCAACTTCCAAGGCACAGAGGCAGAGGGCAAAATTCAGTTTGGACCTGCGTGGTGGTTCCTTGACACAATGGACGGTATGACCGCACAGATGAAATCGCTCGGCAACCTCGGTGTGCTCGGCAAATTCATCGGTATGGAAACCGATTCACGCTCATTCACCTCATACGGCAGGCACGAATATTTCAGACGAATTATGTGCCGTTTGCTCGGCAGATGGGTTGAGGACGGATGGTATGCCTACGATGAGGACATACTAAAGGAAATCGTTTGCGGAATTTCCTACAACAACGCAATAAAATATTTCGGATTTTAATTATATTATCAAAAGGTGATTTACTATGGAACTTAATTTAAGACCAAAAGAAAAATGTATGTTTGACGAAGTTTCGCTCGGCGAAATTATGCTTCGACTTGACCCGGGCGAAGGCAGAATAAAAACTGCACGCTCATTCAAAGCCTGGGAAGGCGGCGGAGAATACAATGTTGCCCGTGGACTTCGCAGATGCTTTGGCATGAAAACATCTGTTATCACTGCTTTTGCAGAAAACGAAATCGGCTATCTTATGGAAGATTTGATTCTTCAAGGCGGAGTTGACACATCACTCATCAAGTGGGTGCCATATGACGGTATCGGCAGAACCGTAAGAAACGGCATTAATTTTACCGAAAGAGGCTTTGGTATCCGTGGTGCTGTCGGTGCTTCGGACAGAGGCAACACAGCCGCTTCACAGCTCAAGCCTGAGGACATTGACTGGGACTACATCTTCGGCACTCTCGGTGTTCGTTGGCTCCACACAGGCGGAATTTATGCCGCACTTTCCGAAACTGCCGCTCAAACAGTTATCACAGCCGTTAAAAAAGCAAAGGAATACGGCACAATCGTTTCTTACGACCTCAACTACCGCCCGTCACTTTGGAAAGGAATCGGCGGTCAGGCAAAGGCGCAGGAAGTTAACAAAGAAATTGCAAAATATGTTGATGTTATGATTGGCAACGAGGAGGACTTCACCGCTTCTCTCGGCTTTGAGGTTGAGGGCAACGACGCCGACCTCAAGGAACTCAATATGGACGGCTACTACAAAATGATTGAGACCGTTACAAAGGCTTATCCAAACTTCAAGGTTATTGCAACAACGCTCCGCACAGTAAAAACCGCAACAGTCAACGACTGGAAAGCTATTTGCTGGGCTGACGGAAAAATCTACAATTCGCTTGAGTATCCGGGACTTGAAATTCTTGACCGTGTCGGTGGCGGTGACAGCTTTGCATCGGGTCTTATCTATGGCTTGATGACATATGAAGACGCACAAAAGGCTGTTAACTACGGTGTTGTTCACGGCGCACTCGCAATGACCACTCCGGGCGACACATCAATGGCTTCGCTCAAAGAAGTTGAAGCAAAGGTGAACGGCGCAGGCGCTCGTGTTCAAAGATAAATATATATGTAGAGGCGGATGTTATCCGTCCGTAAAATAAAAATAGGAGATATTAACTATGTCAAATAAAATTGAAACTCTTGCAAAAATTCAAGAGGTTGGTATTGTTGCAGTTGTTCGTGCAACATCCATTGAACAGGCAGAAAAAATCACAGACGCATGTATTGCCGGCGGTGTGGCAGCCATTGAGCTTACTTTCACCGTTCCTCACGCAGACAAGCTGATTGAAGCAATGAGAGCAAAGTACAATTCGGGAGAAATCATCATAGGTGCAGGCACCGTTATGGACGCCGCAACAGCAAGAATTGCAATCCTTGCAGGCGCTGAATACATTGTTTCGCCATACTTTGATCCTGAAACCGTCAAATGCTGTAACAGATACGGAATTCCGTCAATGCCGGGCATTTACACACCGACAGAGGCTGTACACGCAATGGAATGTGGCGCTGATGTGCTCAAGGTGTTCCCGGGTGACATTGCAGGTCCTCGCTTCATCAAGGACATTCACGGTCCTATTCCAAATGCTGTTATGATGCCGTCAGGCGGTGTTGATGTTGACAATGTCAAAGAATGGATAAAGGCAGGCGCTGTTGCTTGCGGTGCAGGTTCATCGCTTATCGCAGGCGCAAAAACAGGCGATTACGACAAAATCACCGAAACAGGCAAGCTCTTTGTTCAGAGAATCAAAGAAGCAAGAGAAGAAACGAAGAAGTAAAAAAATAATAACAAAAAACCGTAAGTATCGAAAAGTATCGAACTTACGGTTTTATTATTTGCCATAAAATCTTATTGGAAGTTTATACTCCGCTGTATGCGTTGAAGCCTCCGTCAACAGGGATGTTCACGCCTGTGATGAATCCGCTGTATGCCTCATCGCAAAGGAACAGAAGTGTTCCGTCAAGTTCCTCCGGCTCGCCAAAACGATTCATTGGAGTTGCGGCAAGAATTTTGCCTGTGCGGGCGGTCGGAGTGCCGTCCTCATTCCAAAGAAGTGTTGCATTCTGCTTAGTTGAGAAAAATCCCGGAGCGATTGCGTTTACTCTGATTCCCATTGGTGCAAAGTGAACAGCCATCCATTCGGTGAAGTTCTTTACCGCAGCTTTGGCAGCCGAATATGCAGGAATACGGGTGAGCGGTCTAAACGCATTCATTGAAGTTATCATAACAATGCAAGCGTGCTCTTTTTCCACCATATCTCTTGCAAAAACCTGTGTCGGAATAAGAGTGCCGAGGAAGTTGAGATTGAATACAAAAGAAATTCCGTCGGCATCAAGGTCGAAAAAGGTCTTTACATTCTCGTCCTTTTGAACAAGGTCGATTTGCTCAAGAGTGTCCTTTGTGGTTGTACCCTTTGGATTATTGCCACCTGCGCCGTTGAGAAGAATATCGCAAGTGCCGAGTTTTTCGTTGATGATTTTTCTTGCATTTTGCATTGATTCGCTGTCAAGAACATTGCAACCTACTGCAATAGCTTCACCGCCGTTTGCAACGATTTCGTCAGCACAAGCCTGTGCAGCCGCCTCGTTCAAATCAAGCACGGCAACCTTACAGCCCTGCTTTGCAAGAGTTTTTGCAAACTGTCCGCAAAGGACTCCGCCACCGCCTGTAACAACGGCAACCCTGCCCTTTAAATTTTCATGTGTCATTTTATTGTCCTCTATATCTGAATTGATTTTTATTTTCTTGATTTTTCAACTGCTTCCCAAAGTCCGTTGAGATAGCACGCTCCGAGTGCTCTGTCGTAAAGTCCGTAGCCCGGTCTTGCAACCTCGCCCCATATCATTCTGCCGTGGTCAGGACGGATATATCCGTCAAAGCCGACCTCCTGCAAAGCCTTTACAATCTCATACATATCGAGTGAGCCTGCATTACTCTCGTGTGCGGTTTCGTTGAACCATTGATTGTTGATCTGCACATTGCGAAGATGTGCAAAATAAATTCTGTCGCCTGCTGATTTGATGATTTCCACAATGTCATTGTTTGGACTTGCGCCGAGTGAACCTGTGCAAAGGGTCAAGCCGTTGTATTTTGACGGCACCATTGCAAGCAATTTTTCAACAGCGGTTTTGTCCGTGATGATTCGTGGAAGTCCAAAAATGCTCCACGGCGGATCATCCGGATGTATTGCCATTTTGACATCACATTCCTCGCAAGTCGGCATAATCGCTTCAAGAAAATACTTAAGGTTTGCCCACAAATCATCCGCAGTGACATCCTTGTATTTTTCAAAAAGTTCCTTAATTTCGCCCATTCGCTCGGTTTCCCAACCTGGCATTGCATAGCCGTTTGAGTTGTCATCAATCTCTCTGAACATATCCTCGGGTGACTTGCCCTCCACCTGCTTGCCGTCATAGCAAAGACAGGTTGAGCCGTCAGGCAAAGGCATATAAAGGTCGGTTCTCGTCCAGTCGAAAACAGGCATAAAGTTGTAGCAAATCACCTTTACGCCGACCTTTGAAAGATTGCGAATAGACTCCTTGTAGTTCTCAATATACCTATCTCTTGACGGCAGACCGATTTTGATGTCCTCGTGCACATTTACACTTTCGATACATTCCATTGTAAGCCCTGAAGCGGTGATTTCGTCATACATTGCCTGAACTCTGTCCATAGTCCAAGCCTCACCGGCAGGCAAATCGTGGAGGGCAGGAACAACGCCGACCACATTTGGTATTTGTTTGATTTGGTCAAGAGAAACAGTGTCTTTTTCTTTGCCAAACCATCGAAATGTCATTTGCATACGCTTATCCTCCGTTTGTTTATCATCTTAATTTTAGCACATCATTTATACACATTCAACTGTTAATCTTTGTTTTTTTAGAAAAAAGCCGAACCTCCTCGCCGATGTTTTCAAGCACCTGTGCGTTGCACCTTGCTTCTGCCGAATTGAAATTCAAGGTGACATTTATCTGCTTTGATTCAATATTTTCTCTGCCGAATTCGCCCACAAGTTTTTGCTCGGCAAGTTTTTCGGCAAGGTCAAGCAGAGCCTTATCCGACAAGTTGACCGTATAAATATTATACTCCCTGACGCAGGTTTTGATTATTCCGATTGGCACGGGGCGGTCGTTGATTGTAAGATACGAACTGTGCCGTTCGATTTCAGCCGTTTCTTTCGGAATTTTGCCGACATACAGCGGAAGATACAACCCGAAAAATGAAATCGCCTTATATTCCTTTTCGCCGAGATATTCCCGTCTGCACTGCTCACGGCTGACAGTCAAGGTGAACTTTTCGTTTACTCTTGCAACAAAGTCCCCGCTTGCGTGTGCAAAAAAGTTCTCTTTTTTCTCCTCGGGAGCATAAACACCCGACACGAGAATTGTACCCTTTGTTACGCTGTCACCGACAAAAGCCTGTTGCCAGCCGTCCTTGACCATTGCCGACACAATCACGCCATCCTTAACTGCTGTGAGATTGGTATACTCCTTGCTTTCGATATTCGGCTTTGGCGTTGCTTCTTGAATTTCCACCCTTGCGGTTATGCCGATTCGATTTATGTGCACCCACGCAATTTCGTCAAAGCTCGCAAGCATCAAATCTTCGAGCTTTTTCTTTTCGTCGACATCCCAATGAGTGCCGATGCGAAAATCGTTTTTGTCCAAAAACGCTTCAATTCTGCTCTGTTCAATCGTTGTGTTGCCGACATATTCAATATTCCACACAAAGCCGGACAAGAAGCAGAAAAGCACCACGCACAACACACAACCGACTGCCAAGCCCGAGCGTGACATCAGCCGTGAAACATAAAACGGCAGACCACACTTTTTGATTATCCTCACCTTGCCACCGTGACGGAACGCAATTCGATGCAAATACTTATATGCCTGCACAGGACACCGTGCCGTCAGCCTGCTGTCATCCCTGATTTTATAGACATTCAAGCCGAGTTGAAAGCACTCGTTCAAAAAATCTGCCCCAAAACCGCCCGAAAACGAAAACTCAACATAGCCGACAAGCCATTGAACAATTCTGCTAATCACTGCAATACTCCACGGATAGAATATCGCCCTCAATCACTGCACCTTCGGGCGAAAACTCGTTTATGCACAGCATTGAGCCGACAACGACAAGGCAATACTTTCCAAGATTGATTTTTATCCGGTCACGGCTGTATTCCACAATCCCCTTTAAGCCGTCAACAACGCACTGTGACGAGCCGACAAGATGAATGTGCGGACACTCGCAATATCCCATAACGGTATCGTTGAGTTTTTCTTTTTTCTTCATAAAACCACCGTAAGATTTTATGCTTCACAAGGCAAAAATATCACCGTTTGAGCTTTAGCCACACAAGCATTCCGACTGCCACGACAACCGAAATCGCAATGACAATGCCTGCACCGTACGGCGAATTGATAAGCGGAAGATTTTTGAAATTCATACCAAACCAACCTGTGATGAAACCGAGCGGAGCAAACACAACGGTAACGATTGTGAACAGCTTCATAGTGTTGTTGAGCCTCAAATCAAGCGCCGACTGATACGCATCCCTCAAATGCACAATGCCGTCAATCAACATTTTTGAATTCTCTCGCAATCTGTCCGCCCTTGCGCCCAAAAGGTCAAAATATTTCAACTCATCCTCGGGGAATACATCAAAATCATTGTCGCCGAGTTCCTCGATTATCTCCCTGATTTTTGAATAATAAGCACCGAGGGCAATGCACCTCTGCTTTTCGCAATAAAGAGTTTTGTTCAGGCTCTCGCTTTCCCTGCCGTCAAGAATTTGCTTTTCCGTCACGGCAAGACCTTTTTGAAAATCGGCAAGCACCTCGTTCTCATCAGCAAGCAGTTCATCAACAAAGGTATACAGCAACCTTGCATTCGATACCTCACCGCCACGCAATCTCGAAATTGTGTTTTGCACGGCGGTCAAATGCTTTTTTGTGCAAGTGCTGACAACAATCACCGCCCGTTGCCTGACATAAATATTGCATTCCTCAAGGCAAACGCAAACACAATCTCCGCTTTTGAAATATCCCGTTGTGCCTATGCCGTTTTTTGGCAAATCAAAAAGCCTGACAACCTCATCAAGCTCGGACACACCGATATATCCGAGTGAAAGGTCGCAGGCTTTTGCCTCCTCGGCGGTTACATTTTCAACCTCATCACGAAAAGCATAAAACATAAAATCACCTGTTTTAGTATTTCAAAAAAACAGGTGATTATTCATCTATAAAACGGCAAATTGCCGAATCAAATATTCAATTTCGCAATCAGTTCTTTCTGATCATATCTGAAAGAGCTGTGAAAAGGATGTCCTTATTATTCTTCAAATCCGCATTAAGCACAAGTCCTGTTACAGCGTATACGATGAGAGAAACTCTTGCATAGTCAACTGTTCCCGGTTGAATATTGTTGTTTGTGCAAATTGTTGTGATTGCTGATTTCTGCAACTTTTCGGTTACAGGAATAGCAAGTCTGCTGCCCTTATATTTTTCAATAATATCAGCGTTTGCAATTATTACATTGATGATGTCGTTGACAACGATGCTTGGATTTACATGTGCCTGCTGAATGTTGACAGTTGCAGCATATTCAGCAACAGACGCCTCCAAATTTTCAACAATTGCCTTTACGCAATCCTCGATGCTCTTATAGTGAAGATAGAATGTACTCTTATTAATTCCCGCATCATTACATACCTTTACAACACGAACCTCGTCTAAATCCTTGTCCTTTGTTTGTTCCAAAACAGATACTAAAATTGCCCGTCTTGTTCTCACAATTCTTTTATCCATAAACCTTTGCCTCCTTGTGAAAACTAAAAATTATTTATTGACTATGTTAGCATATTTTCAACTATTTTTCAATATATTTTTCTCTAAATTAACACCTAATGAACAAAAAAATCCGTATGCTGACGGCATACGGATTTCATCATAAAATTGTGTTTTAAATGCTTATGAATTCTTGCATTTTTTTAGGTGTCAGATTACCAACCGAGTCTTACGATTTCGATTGTGCAAGAACCTACGCCACGCTTGTAGCACTCGCTGTGACCACCCGGGGTGAAAATATCAATTCTGCCCTTGCGTGACAATCCGCTGCCACCACGGTCAACTACTGTGTAGTTTGTGCCGTCAACGCTGATAACTGTGCCGAGAGGCAACCAGTTGCATGCAACATAATACGGGTCATCCATACCGTTTTGAATTCTCTTGCCTGATGATGTGATACCTCTTGAGTTACCGTTGCAGGTTGCACACGCACAATAGTGGCTGTATCTGCCCTTGATAACCTGACCGAGCTTGTAGCCGTTCTTTGACTTTACGCCGTTTGGCTTAACATCGCTTGATGAATCATCATCTTTTTTCTCTGACTTCTTCTTTTCGGTTTTCTTTGTGCCAACCAAAACTTCTTTTTGAGTTGCTTCCTTGGTCACAATTCTTGAAACCTCGGTCGAGTCCTTTTTCTTGCCGTTAACATACTTAACTTGGTATGTTACATCTGCCTCGCCGTTTTCGCCCTTTGTAACAACCTTTGTCTTGCCGCTTTCAAGGGTTTTGTCTTTTGTTTCAACTGTTGAATACTCAACTTCTTCTGTCTTTTCAACAGTTTTGTACTCAACTCTCTTAACCTTTACCACAAGGTCTTTTTTGAGTTTTGCGTCAAGTGCAGGTTCTGTATAATCATCCTTATCAAGAACTACACCTGCTGTTTCAAGCAAATCTGCAACAGTTCCGCTTGTCAAAGCATATTTTGCTTCTGTGCCGTCAACTTTGAGGGTTACATACTGTGCAGTGGCAACCTTGATTACCATACCGTCTGCAATCTCTGTGTTGAGGCTGTAATTGATTTGGTCGTTGTTGTTTACGCTGATGCCAAGCTGTGCAAATGCATCGCCGACAGTGTGCGCATAAACTTGGTACGCTGTAATGTTTCCGTCGAACTCAACATAAATAGTGTTAAGTCTGTTTACTACAATGCTGCCGCCTTCTGATTCCTTAAAATCGGTTATGTCCAGCTTATCGCCGGCAGCTACCATAATACCTGCGGATTTGAGAATCTCGATAGGTTCCGTCTCAGTTGTAGTAACAGCAACACTTCTTGAGCCGTCAACAATGTTGACTGTGTATTCGTCAGAGGATTTTGCAAAAGCAGTGCCTGCAAACATTGTGACAAGAAGCACAAGCGCAATTACTATTGTCAGGATTGTTCTGAAAGAACGCTTACCTGCAAATGATTGGTTAGTCATCTTAATCTCCTTACTTTCTTAACAAGTGAGTTTGGCATTTGTGGGTCAAATTCCCACATCGCCTAATATCATTTTGTCACGAACGCTTGCTATTATAGCGAGTTTTCACAACAAGTCAAGTTGGTGGAGTAGATTTTTTTGTGCAACATTGACAAAAGGTTACAGCCGTAATATTATTGTAACTTTTAAAATGTCCATATCTTGTGGTTTTGAACTTTTACACTTTATCACGCTAAATTGAATATTTGGGAAAGGTGACGAACTTCTTACAAAACCTTACGATTTTGTAACATTTAAGCATTGGTAAAAAATGGCAAACACAACATATGGTGTATTTTTTCAAATATTGTGTTTTTTATTTCCATATATAGAATTTCGCAAAATATTTTATTGATAATTCTTTCACAAACTTTTGTACGGTTTTTAAGGCTTTTATTCGTCCCGTTATCTGCCTATATATTATAATATATAAATTATATACATTAATAAGGAAAAGTCCGTTGACAAAACCCGACAAAAAAAGAGGGCGAACAATTGCCCTCTTAAAATGATTATAATTTCTGAAGTTTAGCAAAGTTAGCCATAAGCTTCTTTGTTCCTGCCTTGTCAAACGCAATTTCCATAAGCGTGTCGTTACCCATAGGTTTTGCAGAAAGAACAACGCCTGTGCCGAACGACGCATGACGAACCGTGTCGCCGACAGCATAGGTTTCTGTGCTTGCCTGCGGTTTTGTTCCGCCAACCTGCCCAAACGAATGAGCTACGGTGCTTGAACTTCGTCTGCCCTCGCCGATCGGAGTTGACTTGCTGTATTTATACGGCTTTGCAGGAGAGCCAAAGTGGTCGTTATAGCTACCCGATGAATAGCTCGACTGCATTCTGACCGTCTTGTCCTCGCAAATGTCTGTCGGAATTTCGCCCACGAAACGAGAAAGCATATTTCTGCTTGTTGTACCGTAGAGCATACGCTGACGAGCCGACACGAGATACAGCTTTTCTCTTGCACGGGTAATGCCGACATAAGCAAGACGGCGCTCCTCTTCAAGATCCTCATCACTGTACATACTCTGATTGCCGGGGAAGATGCCCTCTTCCATACCCGGAATGAACACAACAGGGAATTCCAAGCCCTTTGCCGAGTGGAGAGTCATAAGCACAACGCTGTCCTCATCCTCATTGTACGAATCAATGTCGGAGACAAGCGCAACATCCTCAAGGAAGGTTTGAAGGGTGAAGTTTTCGTCCTCCTCCTGATACTTGACAAACATTGACGAAAGTTCCTGAACATTGGCTTTTCTGTCATCTGCCTTTGACGGGTCATCCTCTTCGAGATATGCAAAATACTCGGTCTGCTCCAAAATTTCCTGAAGCAAATCGTTCACGCTCATGCCGTCCTCTAAATCCTCACGGAAGCCGTTAATCATATTGCAAAATGCCTTGAGTTTGTTTGCACTTCTCTGTGTCTTTGCAAACTCGTCTGCCTGCTCGCAAACCTCAAATGCTGTCATTTTGTTTGCCGAAGCAATTTCCAAAATGTAATTGAACATCGTGTCGCCAATGCCACGCTTCGGAGTGTTGATTATTCTTTGAAGTCGAACATTGTCGGCTGTGTTGTTGATGAGTGCAAAATACGACACAATATCCTTGATTTCCTTGCGGTTGAAGAAGCGGTTGCCACCGATAATTCGATAAGAAATGCCCGATTTTGCCATCATAATTTCTATGTTTCGGCTCTGCGCATTCATACGATAAAGAACTGCATGGTCCTTGTAGTTCATTCCGTTTTTAACATTTTCGTTGATTTGGTCGATAATGAACTGCGCCTCGTCAAGTTCGTTATTTGCAGTATAAAGCACGATTTTGTCGCCGTTTTTGCCTGCATAAGAACGAAGTCGCTTGTCGGCAAGTCTTGTCTTATTGTTGGCAATAACTGCGTTGGCAGCGTCAAGAATATTTTGCTTTGAACGATAATTTTCGGCAAGTTGAAGCTGAATAACCTTTACGCCCTCATCCTCATATCTTTCCTTAAATCGCATAATATTTTCAATTGTAGCGCCTCTGAAGCGGTAAATACTTTGGTCATCGTCACCGACAACGCAGATGTTGTGATATTCGCCTGCAAGCAAATATGTAAGCACATATTGAGCATAGGAAGTGTCCTGATACTCATCAACAATTATATACTTAAATTGATGCTGATAAGTTTCCAAAACATCCGGATTTTCCTTGAGAAGTCGAACCGTGTTGAAAATCATATCGTCAAAATCCATTGCATCCGAACGCAAAAGTTCTTGCTGATAATCACGGTAGCACTCGGCAATCTTGGATTTTCTGAAATCGTTTTGATTGGTGTGCTTGTATTCTCTTGGGTCAATGAGGCTGTCCTTTGCACGGCTGATTTCGGTCAAAATTGCACGGTGATTGAGGAACTTGTCATCAATTCCGAGATTTTTCTGCACACGCTTCATAACACGCTTTTGGTCATCGGTGTCATAAATTGTGAAGTGCTGTGTGTAGCCGAGTCTGTCACCAAAACGGCGGAGCATACGACTGCACATACTGTGAAAAGTCTGCGCCCAGATGTCGTTTGCCTCAACACCGATTGTGTTTTCAAGTCTTTCTTTAAGCTCGCCTGCCGCCTTATTGGTAAATGTTATTGCAAGCACCTGCCACGGACGGGCATAGCCGTCTTTGATGATATGCTCAATTCGTTTTACAACAGTTGCGGTTTTGCCTGTTCCTGCACCTGCAACAACAAGCACAGGTCCGTCAACAGTGTCAATAACCTGCTGTTGCTCACGATTTGGCTTTACTGCGTCTTTGTTCATAATAATTTCCCTTTGTGTCAAAAACAGAGGTGGAACGGATTGTACCACCTCTGTGAATTTTTATTGTGTTTGTTCTTATCCAAGAAGGGTAAGCAAAATACCTGCGGCAACGGCAGAACCAATAACACCCGATACATTTGGACCCATAGCGTGCATAAGAAGGAAGTTTGCAGGGTTCTCCTGCTGACCAACCTTTTGCGATACACGAGCCGCCATTGGAACAGCAGATACACCTGCCGAGCCGATAAGCGGATTGATTTTGCCCTTTGTAATAACATACATAAGTTTGCCAAAGAGAACACCGCCGGCTGTGCCGAATGCAAACGCAATCAAGCCGAGAAGAACAATCTTCAAAGTGTTGAGATTGAGGAATGACTGTGCAGAAGTTGTTGCACCAACCGACAATCCCAAAAGAATTGTAATGATGTTCATAAGTTCGTTTTGAGCCGCCTTTGCGATACGCTCTGTCTGTCCGCTCTCTTTGAGGAGGTTGCCAAGCATAAGCATACCGACAAGAACCGCAGCGTCAGGAAGAAGAAGCGAAACGATAACTGTTACCATAATCGGGAACAAAATCTTTTCGAGCTTTGAAACAGGACGAAGTGTGCCCATAACAACGCTACGCTCTTTTTTGGTTGTGAGTGCCTTCATAATAGGCGGTTGAATAACAGGCACGAGAGCCATATAGCTGTATGCCGCCACGGCTATTGTGCCAAGCATTGCCGGAGCAAGCTTTGAAGTTACGAAAATAGCGGTAGGTCCGTCTGCACCGCCGATGATGGCGATTGAACCTGCCTGTTGAGGGTCGAAGCCCAAAACAATAGCAATTACATAAGCAACGAAAATACCGAGCTGTGCGGCAGCACCGAGAATGAATGATGACGGGTTAGCAATAAGTGAGCTAAAGTCAGTCATAGCACCGATACCGAGGAAGATAAGCGGAGGATAAATTCCCGCCTTAACTCCAAAGTAAAGGAAGTCCATAAGACCCGGCGTGAGCGTGTTGCCTGCCGTGTCGGTCATTCTGCCGGCCACCAAATCAATGAAGCCCTGCAAATCGTGATACTGTACTGCAAGATTTGCCCCCGGCAAATTGGCAAGGAGCATACCAAATGCGATTGGTATCATCAAAAGTGGCTCAAATCCCTTTTTAATTCCCAACCAGAGGAAGAAAAAGGCAACGATGAGCATAATAAGATTTTTATATCCGCCGTCTGCGGTAAAGAAGTAAGCATATCCGCTGTTTACAAGGATACTTTTAATTACTTCCCATACACCTTGTAATATTTCCATATAGGTTTGTCCTCCTTAAAACGGTCTTGTATTATCCACAACAGCAGCCTGTGCCCAAGGATTGCGGGTTGAAACAGGACTTGCCTTGCGAGATACGGAGCGGATGACCGCCGAACCGCCCTCCATTGCATAAACGGCAGCGCTGATAGCCGCAACAACTTCTCCGCTTATACCTTCTTCAATAACAGGAGCGCTTGCCGGAGCAGGAGCAGGAACGCTCTCGCTTGCCTTTGACAAAGCAGCTTCCATATCGCTTTGCATTTTTTTTGCTTCTTTTTTCTTTGCATTTGCCTGTGACTTTGAAACGACTGCACCAAACGCATAAAATACGCCGATTAACACAAGCAATGTGCACAGAACAATTCCGATTCCGGCAACAATTACGGTTGCGGTAAAAGTTACAGACCTGTCCGCAATAATGCCTGTTGCCAATGTTATAATATCCATACAACAATTATCCTCCGTATAAAATTTCATACATCATTCATTATATAGCATAGCCAAACTTTTTTCAACAATTATTTTACATAAAAATATTAAAAAAACCGCAAAATACTATTGATTTTCTCGGCAAAAGTGTATATAATAAGATTATCGATCCTTTGGAGGTGGGTTATGAGCAAAGAAGCACTTATAATTGCAATCCTTATAGCGCTGATCATCCTTTGGTTTACTGAAACCCTCGGGATGCAAAAAACCTCACGAATTCTCGCCGGAGCGATTGATCTTGGTTTCGCAGTATTGCGCTGACAATACTATCTTGATAATAATAAAAAGACGCATTCTTCCCAAATCGGATGCGTTTTTTTATTTTGTCCGAAAGCAACAAAAAATACGATACACAAAAAAAGAGGCGAACACAGTTCGCCCCTACGATTCATCTATATAATTTTGATACAGTTCAAAAATGTCATCTTGCTCTGACGGTGATTTCGCCGGAGCGGAGAGTTTCGTGAGTGCCGTCTGCGAGAACGACCTCAAGTCCGCCGACATCATCAATGCCCACAGCAGTTGCGGGAATAACAATTCCGTTTTTGATAAAATTAATTTCCTTGCCGACAATCATACTGTGTGAGCGATAATAATCAATGAACGCTTCATAATCGCCTGCCACAATTCCGTTCAGTTCATTTGCAACGGTTGCGATAAATTCGGCTCTTTTGACCGGTGCTTCAAGGCACGATGCGTTTTGCACATCTGACGGGAAAGTGTGAGTTTTAAGGTTTACGCCGATACCTATTATAACAGAGGCGACCGTTTGGGTTTCAAAATCCGTTACAGCCTCGGTCAATATACCACAAATCTTTTTGCCGTCAACATAAACATCATTCACCCACTTGATTTGCGGAGTGACATCAGTCAGCTTTTCAATAGCTTTGCACACGGCAACCGAAGCGGCAGTTGTGGCAGTAACGGCATTTTGAAGTTTTGCCATAGGATGAACAACAAGGCTCATATAAATCCCCGTTTTTGCAGGAGAATAAAAACTTTTGCCCTGTCTGCCTCTGCCTGCAGTCTGCTCTTCGCCAACAACAAGTAACGGCTTTGAATCGCCGTCAACAATAATTCGCTTTGCCTGATTGTTGGTTGAATCAATACTTTCATAAAAAGCAATGTCGCAGTCAAAATCTATATATCTTTTAAGTTCGTTTTCGTTCAAAATATCATTGCTTGAAGCGAGCATATACCCACGGTTGGTTACGGCTTCGATTGTGTAGCCGTCAGCCTGAAGCGTCTTGATAGCTTTCCACACACCTGCTCGGCTTTTGCCAAGGCTCTGTGCAAGTTCCTCACCGCTGACATATTCACCGCTATGCTCGGTCAAATAATTCAAAATTTCTTCTTTAAGTGCCATATTATTAATTACATTATATATCTGTTATTTTTTGATATAGAAAATTGCAAGCGTTTTTGGCCCGCAATGAGATGAAATTGTGCAACCTGCATCGGTAACAATGACCTGATTGAACTTGTCTTTTCCCTCAATGACGCCCTTTGCAAAAGCCAAAATTTTTGGAGATACTCCGCCACTTTCCGCAATAACAACACGGTCAGGCTCAATTCGTTTTATCTCATTCATTCTGTCGGTGATGTACTGCTTATAAACAATATCAGTCTTGCCACGATATTTCTTTGCCACCTCAAGTTTGCCTGTTTGGTTATCAACAGCAATAGACGGTTTGATGCCGAGAACATTTGCACCGAACCTTGCAACAGTTGAACATCTGCCGCCTTTGTGGAGATATTCAAGTCCGTCAAGGACAAAAGTTGCGCTCACCTTTGGCACAAGTTTTGTGACTTTGTCGGCAATTTTTTTGACATCCAAGCCCTTTGCACGAAAATCGCAAGCCTTGAGAACCAAAAGTCCCTGTGCGGTGCAAAGCGTTTTTGAATCAACGCAATAGACATCATCAAGCTCGCTTGAAGCAACGCTCGCATTTTGGAACGATGACGAAAGTCCTGATGAAAATCCGATGTGAACAACCTTTTTGCCCTCGTCAACAAGTTTTTTGAACACTTCATAATATTCTGCCGGAATAACCGCCGAGGTTTTTGGTAGCTCGCCTGTTTTGTCAACATACGCATAAATATCATCCGGCTTGATGTCAACTCCGTCACGATACACGCTGTCGCCCAAAAGGACAGTCAACGGAATAACCGTGATTTCGTTTTCCTCAATCAATTCTTGTGGCAAATCGCAGGTGGAATCGGTTGTAATTGCAATATCATTAATGTTTGTCATTTATTACTTAACTCCAAAATTAATTTTAATCTTACTTATGTTCTCCCTCTTATACGGTTGGTCAAGTTTTATGGTTAAAATTTCTGTCTTTTCAGAGCTTTGCGAAACTGAAGCGGTGTACGCAACATCAAATTCGGTTTCTGTCAAATCTCCCTTTTGTGTAATTCTGACAGAAAAATCGTTTTTCTTAACAAGGCTCTTTTTAAAAGTATAACCCTTTTTTGCGTAAAGTAACACTTCATCTTGAAGAATAACAACGCCTGCAAGTTTGTTCAAATCGCTTGAATTCTTTGAAAAGTCCTCTGTTTCAAGCTCGGAATTAACATTTCCCTCAAACTGAACATAATCAATAGTGGCATCTCCGCCGGTGGACTTGCTTGCGTTTTTCCACACAGACTGCCATTCCTTGTTGTCGTAGTCATATCTGAATGCGCCGTATTCCATATTTGACTTGAATGACATAGTTTTTGGAATGATATAAATATAATAGCTCTTATATTTAACGCAAAGCATGCATTTTACATAGCCTGCCTGCTGTACAACATCCGTATCCTTATATTTTATTGTTATCGGGAATGTAACATAAACGCCGTCTTTTTCGACTGTATATTCAGCCGCACCACGCTCCCATCCGTCAATTGAATAAAACTCACCCGATGGGCTTTGCAAAACATGGAACGAGTTATAATACGCATCTGACGGAACACCGATTTTTCTGTCATAATTGATTTCTTCATACGGATAGCAAAGAGCAACATAACCCAATTTTTTGCAAGTTTTCGACTGACTGATTTCAATCTTTACATTTTCGTCAATTATCTGCTTTGTTGAGCCTCTTGTTAAAGCGTTGACCTTATATTTAAGCGTGCCGTCACCGTTATTTATCTCTGAAAGAATATAAACACCATAAACATAACTGCCGTCCTCGTTGATGTCACTGACAGCCTTAACGATTATTTTATCCACCGGGTCATCATCCAAATGTCTAAAATAAAGATTTGGCTTTTCAACGTCAATATACGGGCTCCAATTTTCAAAGAAATAGTCAACACCCTTGTGCACCATAACTATTTTGTTGCCCTGCTTATAAAAATGGTAATCTCTCTTTTTGTTTTCACAAAGAAGAATTCTGTCGCTGTCCTTTTCGGTTGCGGCAACCTTGCTGACAGTGGCCAACTGCGCCGCACTTCTGTCGGTTTTGACCGCCTTTTCGGCAACAAAATACGAAGCAAACACAGAACAGAACGCAAGCAACAATACTAAAAATACATCGGCAAACTTTCTCATTAAAAATTCTCGTTTCTGTTAATTTTAATCTGAATAAACATCCTTGTAATCAAACGGCACTTTTTTGCTGTGCTCGATATGATAGCACTGATTCTGCGCAAGTGAAAAAATGTACTTGTCGTGTCTGTAAGAATCAGAATAAACATCCATAACTTCCAAATCTTCAGGCTTATGCACCTTGTAAAGACGGCGCACTTTTTCCTCGGCTCTGCAGTTTTTGCCAATAATAACGCCTGTCTTTCTGTTGTGACGAGAGCAAATAAGCTCATCAACTTTCAAGCGGTTTGCAATTTCTTCAAGCAAAAAATCAGGGCTTGCACTTATAATAATGCTGTATCTTTTTCTCTCAAGAAACCATGGGTGCACCTTGTTTATGTACTTGTCCCAAAATTTCTTGACAGCCTTTTCTGTCGGTATCATAGGCAAATAGAGATAGCAAGTGCGTTTGAACTCGGTAAATCCAATTAAGCCAAGTCCCAAAAGCAAGCCTGCAACCGCAACGATAGGCAAAATAATTATACACCACGGATAGTGGATCATACAGTACATAAAAAACAACGAGCCACTGTCAAACGGAACTATTGTTTTGTCAAAATCATAAATATCAATCTGCATATTATACATCACTTTCGTCAAATGAAATTTCCAAATTTTTGTGTGTTGGGGTGAATTTTGTCAACTTAACACCTGCTGACAAGAACATCTTTTTGCTGGCAAGAGTGCTTTCTGTTTCGGCATACTTGTCGGACATATAGACAACCTCTTTTATTCCGCTTTGTATGATTGCCTTGGCACATTCGTTGCACGGAAAAAGCGCAACATAAATCCTTGAACCGCTGAGATTGTGACCGCCCGAATTCAAAATAGCATTAAGCTCTGCGTGGCAAACAAACGGATACTTTGTGTCGTTTGAACAATCAGCACTTCTCTCCCACGGATACTCGTCATCACTGCAACCACGAGGGAAGCCGTTGTAGCCGACAGACATAATCTTGTTGTCATCGCTGACGATACAAGCGCCAACCTGCGTGCTCGGGTCTTTGCTCCTCATAGACGAAAGAAGCGCAATGCCCATAAAATATTCATCCCACGAAATATAATTTTCTCTCTTTGGCATATACTGTTCTCCTCAATTAATCAAGTGCAGAAACAAACTCATCAAGCTGCGGACATTCAACATCCTCAACTCTGCCTTCGTCAACAAGTTTTGCAACATTTGGGTCAATCGGAAGTTTTGCAAGAACAGGAACTCCAAGCTCTGCGGCGGTTTCGTCAATTTGACTTTCACCGAAAATGTTGTGCTTCTTGCCACAATCAGGGCACTGATAATAGCTCATATTTTCAACCAAACCGAGCACAGGAACATTCATTATCTTTGCCATATTGAATGCCTTGTTGACAATCATCTTTACCAAATCCTGCGGAGTTGTAACAATAACAATTCCGTCAACAGGGAGGCTCTGGAACACTGTGAGTGCAACATCGCCTGTTCCCGGAGGCATATCAACAAAGAGGTAGTCAAGTTCGCCCCAATTTACATCAGTCCAAAACTGCTCGATAACGCCTGAAATAACAGGACCTCTCCAAACAACAGGTGAGTTGACATCTTCAAGAAGAAGGTTAATTGACATCATTTTTACACCGGTTTTTGTTACAGTCGGCAAAAGTCCGGTTTCGTCCTGCATTGCTCTTGATGTGATGCCAAAAGATTTTGGCACTGACGGACCTGTGATATCAGCGTCAAGAACGCCAACCTTAAGACCTGCCTTTTGGCATTTTGCGGCAAGCAAACAGCTTACAAGGCTTTTGCCTACACCGCCCTTGCCTGATACAACACCGATAACTTTTTTGATGTTTGAATTCTTATTCATCGGCTTCAAAAAGCTCTGTGGCTCTTTTCTATCTGCGCAGTTGCTCGAACAACTTGAGCAATCGTGTGTACATTCACTCATTTTTCCCACTCCTAATATATTAATAAGTTCTAATTACCATATTCACCTTGCCCAAAATCGCAACCTCGTTTACGATAATAGGCTCGTAAGCATCATTTTCAGGTTGAAGCCTAAAATGACCTTTTTCTTTGTAAAATCTCTTGACCGTTGCCTCGTCACCGATAAGTGCAACAACGATTTCGCCGTTCAGGGCAACCGGGGTTTGCTCAACCACAACGGTGTCGCCGTCCAAAATTCCGGCATTGACCATTGAATTGCCCCTAACCTTGAGGGCAAACATATTTTGTCCCTTGTTTTTGACAGGAACAGGGATATAATCCTCTATGCTTTCAACCGCCAAAATCGGCTGACCTGCTGTAACCGTGCCGACAAGAGGCACATGATACGCCTTTGTGTCGTAACCCTTTATGCGAATAGTTCTTTTCATCAAAGGGTCACGCTCGATATAGCCGGCTTCTTCAAGAGAATTGAGCATATACTGTGCGGATGACGGTGAACGATAGCCCAATGCGGTTTCAATTTCTCTTACAGTCGGCGCAACGCCTCTTTCATCCAGACATTCCTTGATAAAGTCAAGGCATTTCTGTTGTTTTGCACCCAGCTTTTTCATTTACCCCTCCGACATTAATTATAATATACCTAATTTTATACATCTTATATATTCAATATACTATCACCCCACAGGGTCAAAGTCAAACAAATGTACCCCATTTAATAAAAAATTTAAAAAAACTGCGGTTTATGAGCCAAATTTTACACTTTTGAAAAAAATTTTAAAAAAAGTGTTGACAAAAGAGCCGTTTTACGCTATACTCTTGCTTGCAAGTCAAAACGGCTTTATAGCTCAGTTGGCTAGAGCATGCGGTTCATACCCGCAGTGTCACTGGTTCGAATCCAGTTAAAGCCACCAATTCGGCCCGGTGGTCAAGAGGTTAAGACACCGCCCTTTCACGGCGGTAACACGGGTTCAATTCCCGTCCGGGTCACCACAAAAGGAACATCGTTTGATGTTCCTTTTTTATTTTTTGACATTTCATTTATAAATATAACAAAAAGCGAACGACATAGCCGTTCGCCTTTTGCTTATTGGATTAGGAGTAGAGAAATATGAACAATTTCACTTTTGAATCAAGTTTAAACTGTTCCAAATATCTTCAACAACCGTTAAAAACATTTGGAGCAATTTAAGCCGAAACTTAAATTGTTCGTAAAGTACTAAGCCAGCATTTTGCCCAATTCTTCGCATTTTGCAATTGCTTCGTCATCCGGTGCATCATTGCAAATCACGCTGTCGCAAACCAAATCTGCACCGATAGATTTGCAGTCGTCCTCCCAGGTTTGCATCCATTCACCGTTGCCCCAGCCGTACGAACCAAAAAGTGCGATTTTTTTACCTTTCAGTTTGCTCTTGCAAGAATCAAACATAGGTTCAAATTCTGTATCTTCAAGCTGTTCGCAACCCATTGACGGGCAACCGAACACTATATAATCATATTTTTCTGCCATATCAGAGTTAAACGAATCCGCAGTAAACACTTCTACCTGTCCGCCTACGGATTTTATACCGTCAACAATTGCATCTGCCATAGCCGCCGTGTTGCCTGTTCCGCTCCAATATACAACCGCTGTTTTACTCATAAATTCACCATCTTTCTTAAACCGCCCTGACAGTAAGTTTTGCTATACTTCTGCCCTTGAGCCAAAGTTTTGTATATACTTCTTTGCACTTGTTGAATTTTGCAAAGGTTTTTATTGCTTCACACTCATTACAGTACACCTTCCAACATCCGGTACACTTGCTGTTTTGCCCTGCATTTTCAATAAATCCTTTGACATCATCAAGCGGATAACCAAGAAAAATACCTATTTCGTGCGGGAACTCATCAGTGTAAATCAATCGGCATTTTAACCTCTCAATACACGCTTCAACATCAGTGTTTTCGTAGCCGTACCGTCTTAAAAAATCCGCAACTCCGTCCTTTTGCAAATCGGATGCTAATTTTGATTTTCTAACGGCATAAACCAGAGCGCTGTTTTCACTTTTCTTCAGCACCAAAAGGCATACGCCCGTGCCTTGCAATTCGTTATTTATCCTTTCAAGCGATGATGCGAGAAGCGCCTCATTGTCAAACAGAACATTCACAAGATTTGCTGTTTTCAACGATGCAAGGGTTGGCGAGCAATGCTCTATCAGATACTTTTCAAGCATATTTTTTCTTCCTGTAAGTGTGCGAATATTTTGCGTAGTAAGTTAGCATATGCTAACCGTATTGTCAAAAAAAATAAAAGCATTTTGCTTTATATATTTTGACTTTCGCTTGTTTCATTGGTTAGCCATTGCTAACTACAAACACATAATACCATTCATCCGTGCATTTGTCAACACTTTTTTTAAAAAATTTTCGGAACGCTCTCACGCCCCGAAATTCTATTTTTATTTATTGATAGCCAAAACATATACAGTCATATAATACAATCAGTATTTTTTACAATATTTTTAATCATCTTAATATCTTTTTTTGTGCTTACGGAAGATGTGTTTTTATATTCCAAAAGAGCCACCGGAATTCCGAGTTCTCTGTGCACCCAGCCGATTGCAAATCCTTGGTTATAACAATACACGTCATTTTGAGTTCTTCTCAAATTGAGATTTTTTCTTATGATTTTGTTCAGCTTTCTTGAACCTATAACCTGATTTTCCCAGCCGTGACAATTAATATACAAATCAGTGTCGCTTTTCAAAATATACTTTTTCAAAGCCCTTGTTTCTTTGCCTCTAAAGCGTCTGAAATCACGGTTCATATCAACATGCTTTGCCGTGCATCTTCCAAAGGCTCTTGAGTTTGCCCTGCTGTTATTTTTGCCATCGAATGTTCCGTCTGGATTGGCGCAAACAACGATAATCAGCCTGTAATTCTTCAATGATGATGAATGTTCGGTAAAGTACTTAACAAGCCTTACAGCCTCTTTCACAAGAACCTTTCCGTCCCTGTAATACTCATCCTCGAAGCCGTGAATGGCAAAATCAATAAACAGTGTTTTTTTATACTTATTGTTTTTAGACTTGTTATAAATCTCATACGCTTCAAGCGGTTTGCCCATAACAGACTTTCCGTAAACCACTCTTTTCAAGTTGCTGTGCGTGAGCGACATTTTTGCAATTCCCTTGCAATATGGCAACACTTCGCCCTTGATAGTCAAAGGCTTACTCTCGTGAATGTCGTTTTCAACAGCTTTATTGACAGTAATCGTTATATTATAGGTTGCTGTGACCACTTCGTTAATTCCATATGACGGTGTGCCGTCATAATACTCATTGTAATAATTATCGCAACTATACGACTCTGCGGTGAAAGTTATCACACCTTCGTTGACAGCCACAATTTTTTGCCCGTCAACAATAGACACAACATCACTAACCTCGGAACACACTCGAAAATTCTCCTCTTTGTGACTTTCGGGAAGCAGGCTTTTGATTTCAACCTCATCACCGATGTTCATTGTATGTTCCAAGTTGTATACTTCATCATCGGCAAATGCACACACGGGGAATGAAAAAAGCACGACAAAAATTAAAAGTATTGTAGTAAATCTAATTGCTGATTTTTTCATTTGTTTCTCTCTCCTTTTCCAACAGAATATTTTATCACATCTTGTCAAAAAAGAAAAGGGGTTTTGTAAAATTTAAGACACATTGGCTTATTAAAACAAATTTCAACCGTGTTGCGAACTACGATTTTAAGCACTCGATATTATCAAACATAGTGCTTGTTATATACTTGTCCCCGTCAATTTTGAAAGTGTACTCACCGTTATATTTTTTGGCAATGTCGCTGATGATTTTTTGACCGTAGCCGTGAAATTCCTTGCTTTTTGTTTTCTTGTTATTGGTAATTGTATATGGATTTACACTTTTTATCACGATGTTTTCCGCAGTAATCAGTATTGAAAGTTTTATCTCTTTTTTGTTTGAAAAACTCTCTATCGCCTCTATTTGATTGTCGATGAGATTGGTCAAAATTCTGCACAAATCGTAATTTGATATTTTAACTTCGGCCATTTCTTTAACCGTCATTGCAAGGTCAATGCCATTTTCGCTTGCCTGCTGATGTTTGATGGTATAAATCGTATTTATCGCTTCGTTTTTACAGATAATTTCATAAGCAGAGTTATGAATATCGTCATTTGCTTTTTGCAAAATTTCAAGTGCTTTTTCGGACTTATCAATTTCAATAAAGCCGACAGCCGTTGTGATAATATTCGATATATCGTGTCTGATTTTTCTGTATCGCTCTCGTTCCGTTTTCAACTGCAAATATTTTTGATAATCAAGCTCATTTTTGGTTAGCAATTGCTTGTACTTCAAATTTTCCTCTTCTCTTTTTTCAAGAGAATCAACCGCAAACATAATAGAAAAATCAATGACAAAGCAAACAACAAAATATATGCAAGAAATGAGCGACAGCCTCTGCGAATACTCGTTAACTTTGATTGCAAGCTGTTGCTCAAAAGCATAAACAAGCTGAATTGCAAACACATGGGTTAACGGAAAAAGATAAAAATATATGTATTTGATATTATGCTCAAGGGAGTTATTGAGTTTGTTTTTTATCATTTTTATAACAAAAACAACGAGGAATGAAAACGCAATCATAAACAGGCACAGGCAAATCAGCGACAGCAAGGTTGTTGCGTTAAGAAAAGCGTCAGTGCTCTCTTTTCCGAAAATTAAAGTTATAAACGAAAAGTACAAAGCCGAGCTTATCAGCATTGTTAAAAAGGCGGATATAACCGATATAAGTTTCAAATACAACTTGCTTTCGGTCAAAACGAGCACAAGCAAAAACTGAATGATAAAATACAGCGTCAGACAAGTATATTCGACCTTTTGCGACATATCTTTGAGTTGCAAGGTTACATAAGAATATGCCATACACACGCCTATATAAATTACAAATGTTTTAACCATTCCGTACTTTCGTTTTGTCAAAGCGTTTACAATATTAAACGACAAAAATGCTCTTGCAAAATGCAACATCCAAGCCCAAGGGAAAAAGTCGATAGTTGAAATTTCGTTCATTATCAATTACCTCATTCATAAATTTAGCCAAAAGTTTCCATAATCATTTTCACTTTCAACCTCAATCAATCGTAATTATAGCATAAAACCCAGCCTTTGTCAGTCACTTTTGCATAAAAATGAACACAAAAAAATTAAGCATAGAAAAAGGCATCACCGACTTCAAAAATCAGCAATGCCTTTTGTTGTATTTAAATAATACGCCTGCATCAGCATTTTAAGAGCCTAAAACCCAGTGTTTAAGCCACTTTCACGACTTCTGTTTATTATTCCCACTCAACTGTTCCGGGTGGTTTAGAGGTTATATCATAGACCACTCGATTGATATGAGCGCACTCGTTTGTGATGCGGTTGCTGACTTTGGCGAGAATATCATACGGAATTCTTGCCCAGTCGGCATCTACTAAACCTGCACCGATTGCATGCAACTCAATTGTTGCAGCACCTGCATGTTGAGCTTTGGCTACTGGCGTTGGCAAAACATTTGCAACAGCAATATCTGCTTCTGATATTGCTTCTATTTGCTCTTGTTCTTTTGGAGTTGCCGCAACGGTTGTTGCGGCAAAAGTCGACATAATCATCATGACTGCACAGATACTTGCTATCACTCTTTTGAATTTTTTCATTGCATTTGTCCATATCTATATAGCCTTCTGTTCGGTCAAGGAATTAACTTTTTTTATTTATTACAGCAAAATCAACTTTTGATTTTACGCAATGGGATGAAGTAGATTTTTGGAAACAGTTTTGTAGCTGTTATATCTTTAACAACAACTATTTTGTGAAGAATTATTCTAACAGAATAAGAATGGAAATTGTAAAATATACATATAGACTTCTTCTGCATTGTAGTTAATGTAATTTTATTTTCTGTAAGAATACTTTTCAATTCTTTACTCGTCATTCTGTCTCATTCCTTTTTGCTTCCGTAATATTAGATAAAAAACATAGTAGTTTGATATCATATTTCGAATTTTACATTTTTTATAGGGCTCAAATCATTTTTTATTTTGACATGGCTTTAAGAATAGTATTTTGATAATAAGCAAAGCGACAAGCCAGAATTGCTTGATGCAATTCCGGCTTTCAAAACAATTTATCATTATTTCATCTGTTGCAAAATCCTTTTTTCAAGGAGATGTTGCATAAGTGATTTGAGTATTAGGAGATGTCTGCAAACCCGCATAAACACTGGGCTTTTCGGTACATCTAAACCAAGGGGAACTACTCCCACTCAACTGTTCCGGGTGGTTTGGAGGTTATATCATAAACTACTCGATTGATATGAGCGCACTCGTTTGTGATGCGGTTGCTGACTTTGGCGAGAATATCATACGGAATTCTTGCCCAGTCGGCAGTCATAAAGTCATCGGTTGTAACGGCTCTGATGACAACCACATTGTCATATGTTCTGTGGTCGCCCATAACGCCTACGGAGTTGACGCCCGGAAGAACGCAGAAGAACTGCGCAAGATTGCTCTCGTAACCGTTTTTGCTCATTTCGTCACGGAGTACCCAATCGGCATCCTGCAAAACTCTTACTTTTTCGGCTGTAACTTCGCCGATAATTCTGACGCCGAGACCCGGACCCGGGAACGGCTGACGCCATACAAGCTCATGAGGAATTCCGAGTTTTTCGCCTACTGCTCTTACTTCGTCCTTGAAGAGGTCGCCGAGCGGCTCGATTGTGTCAATAAACGAAATATCCTTTGGCTTTTCAACCATATTATGATGAGTTTTGATAACGGCAGTCTGTGCCTTGCCGTCACTTTTGCCCTTGCCGGACTCAATTCTGTCAGGATAAATTGTACCCTGCGCAAAAAATCCCTCTGCGGCTCTTGCTCTGACTTCGTCCCAGAACACCTTGTAAAATTCCGTACCGATAATCTTTCGCTTTTGCTCGGGATCTGTAACGCCCTTTAAGCATTCCATAAAGTGCTCGCCGCAATTTACACGAACAAAATTCATATCAAAAAGTTCGGTGAAAGTTTTTTCTACAAAGTCGCCCTCGTCCTTACGCATAAGACCTTGATCAACAAAAACGCAGGTGAGTTGCTTGCCGACTGCACGGGAAAGCAAGCCTGCTGCAACAGAACTGTCTACACCGCCCGACAAGCCCAAAATTACATGCTTGTCGCCGATTTTTTCACGAAGCTCTTTAACAGTATTGTCGATAAAATTATCCATAACCCAGTCGCCTGTGCACTTGCAAACTTCGTAAAGGAAGTTGTAAAGCACCTGCTTGCCGTACTCGGAATGAGTAACCTCAGGGTGAAACTGAACAGCGTAAATATTCTTTGCCTTATTCTCCATTGCGGCACACGGACAGTCGTCGGTGTAGCCGATAATTTCAAATCCCTGCGGCGGAGTTGCAATATAGTCTGTGTGGCTCATCCAAACTACCGACTTTTCAGGCACGCCCTTGAAAAGCACGGAGTCCTTGGCATTGAGTTCAATTTTGCCGTATTCGGACACAGGAGCGGTTTTAACCTCGCCGTCGCCCATCCAAGCGATAAGCTGACAGCCGTAGCAAATGCCGAGAATCGGCACTCCGAGTTCCAAAATATCCTTTGTATAATGAGGTGACGACATATCAAAAACCGAATTAGGTCCGCCTGTAAAAATAATGCCCTTGTAACCGTTTGCTTTGATAGTTTCAAGCGGGGTGGTATAAGGCAAAATTTCGGCATAAACATGATGGTCACGCACACGACGGGCAATAAGCTGATTGTACTGACCGCCGAAGTCCAAAACTAAAATCTTTTCCATATCTTTCTCGCAATCTAAAAATTTTAAATACACAATTATTATATAGTATATCCCGAATTAATGCAAGGGGATAATACCCCAAAACAAAAAAGAACTTTGCATTGCTGCAAAATTCTTACTTTTCCAAATTATCAAGTGCATATTGACAGCACTGTATAACAAGCTGATTGAGTGACACGCTCTGCTCCTGTGCAACGCTTTGGAGTTGTTCTATCAAATCATTGGGCATACGAAATGTTTTGTTAGTAAATTCCCCTTTTTTTACTTTAAACATGCTATCACCTCACAAGAAATATTATATATTCTTTTGTAGGTGCTTTATACACTTTATTTTTGCACTTATTTTTATGCTTGTAATTTGCATTTGTATGTGATACTATTATCTTAACAAGTATCATTAAAAGGAGAAAAGAATATGAAAAAATCAATATCAATAATTTTATCTGTTATAATAATGATATGCTCACTGAGTACATTTTCATGTGCTTTTGCACAAGACGAAAGACGGGTATATGAGGGCACGACAACCTGCTATAACATCGCAGAAAAGAAATCAATTTATTCTGTTAATTACGGAGATTATGAATACATAGATTACCGAACAGTTACATATTATTTTACTGCCGAAAGTGACGGTGTATACTTAATCAAGTTGCCTGCTTCATATGATAGTGGCGGTTTGCCGGAAAATGACGGTTCAAATTACACATATCTAAAAAAAGGTGAAAGCTATCCTTTTTCATATAACACCTATGAAAATGATTGGATGCACGAATTGTATATAAATTCTACCGCACAATATAAAGTTACTATAACCAAACTTGAAAATCCGTTTGAATATGCAGATGACAGCGGCAACAAATATACAATTAACCCACAGACTATGACCGCCGAAATAACAAGGTTTTATGCTTCAAAGAAATATACCGTTAAAGATTCCATTTTTTCCTGTGCAATTACAAGCATAGGTGAATATGCGTTTGAAAACAACACAAGTTTAACAGAACTCACCCTGCCTAAAACTGTAACTTATATAGGAAGTTACGCTTTTACAAGCTGTACTCATTTACAAAAAGTTATGGGAGTTGCAAAAGATTGTAAATTCGGCAATCAAATTTTTCTCGGATGTCCAAATTCAGCGGCTGTATACGACTATGAACAAAATATTCTTGATTCAGAAAAAGTAAGCACAAAACCGATAATATCCAAACCGTCAGAAAAAGTAAACACAAAACCGACAATATCAAATCCGTCAGAAAAAGAAGATGAAAATTCAGATACAGAAGTAACAGTATCTAAGCCTACTTTAAAATCTGTAAAGGCTATCAAAAAAGGTCACAAAATCAAAGTAAGTTGGAACAAAGTTTCCAACGCAAGCGGTTATCAGGTTTGCTGGTACAAAGACAAAAAATGCAAAAAGACAGTTGCAAAGAAAAACATCAACAACGCTAACACAACAACATATTCTAGTAAAGGCTTTGAAAAAGGCAAAAAATATTATGTGCGTGTTCGTGCTTATAAAAATGTAAACGGTTCAAAAATTTACGGCAAAAAGTCAAATATCAAAAGCGTAAAAGCAAAATAATAACAAAAGGCTCTCGAGGCAAATATCACTTCGAGAGCCTTTTTGCACCTTGTCAACATCAAAAGTGCAAAAATTGCACTTTATGTAAAGTCGGGGTGCAAAATTTATATGGTAGGCGAACAAAGTTCGCCCCTACGGTGTTAAATAGATTAATATTATGCTTTTTTGAGGGCGAAAACGAGCCAGCCGTTATTTTCGAGGCGTTCCATAACCTCAAAGCCGTTTTGAGCAAAGGAATAAAGCACTTCGTCCTCTCGGCTTTCGATAATTCCGCCTGTGATGTAAACGCCGTCATCTGTGAGGAATTCGCCAACCTGCGTGTTGAACTGCATAACAATGTCGGCAACGATATTTGCAAGAACAACATTGAACTTGCCGCTCACCTTGTCGGACAAATCACCCTGAACGGCGGTGAATCTGTCCTCGCCGAAACCGTTTTGGAGTGCGTTCTCTTTGGCAGTTTTGACAGCAAGCTCGTCAATGTCAACGCCGAATGCCGACTTTGCACCGAGGAGAAGCGTTGCGATTGAAAGAATGCCCGAACCACAACCGATGTCAAGCACAGTACTGTTTTCGTCAACATATTTTTCGAGCGTTTCAAGGCAAAGCTGTGTTGTTGGATGAGAGCCCGAACCGAAAGCAAGGCCCGGCTCAATATCGAGCACCTTGCGGTCGCCGGCATCATAATTATCTTCCCAAACAGGGCGGATAAGTAACTTCTTACCTATCGGCATAGGGTGAAAATACTGCTTCCAATTATTCTGCCAATCCTCCACCTTGCAATATGAAATTGTAATTTCGTGCTCAATTCCGAGTGCGTCAAGGCGTTCCTTGATAAACGAAGTGGACTCAAGCGGATTTTCATCAGGGTTGATATAAATATGGATTATGCCCTTTGTTCTGTCCTTTTCAAGCAAGGATTCCTCAATCAAATCAATGTGGGCAATCTCCATTGTTTCCTCTTCAAGAGCGGAATAATCCTCAATGTAAATGCCGTACGGCACTACCATATTTGCAATGTCGCCTGCGGCGTCTATATCTTTTGTGTCAACAGTAACAGCGATTTCCGTCCAGCTGTCCTGCTCGACTGCATTAGTCATTCCCATAATTTTAACCTTTCATATATGTGTTTCACAAAAATCTGTCGGGAAGAAATATCTTCCCCTACGATTATCAGAAGTTCACCTTGTGGCTTGGGTCGCCGAGATGGTGATTATATAATTTTCTGTTGTCGAGTGCCCACTGTCTGTCGGAAAAACCGCCTTTTTCAACGCCGTCAAGAGCGTTGTTAATCTCATAAATCGTTGCGTCAAGTGAGTCGAGAGTTGACAAAATCTCCGCCTCAAGAAACATTGGACGAACCGCAGCACCGTATTCAGGCACTCCATGGTGCGACAAAATCATATGCTCAAGCAAGGTCACCTTTTCGCCTGAAATGCCTAACTTTTTAGCGGTTTCTTCAACATACATTGCCCCTTTTACAAGGTGTCCGATAAGCTCACCCTCGGTGCTGTAACCGCTTGCAAGTCCCGATTGTGCGGTTTCAAGCTCCCAAGTTTTTGCGACATCGTGAAGAATAGCGCCCGAAAGAAGCAAATCCTTGTTGATGTTTGGATAAATTTTGCAGATTTCCTCTGCCATACGCACGATGCTCATTGTGTGGTACATAAGACCGCCGACGATTGCGTGGTGAAGTCGAAGTGCGGCAGGATAGGTCACGAGTTTGTCCTTTTTGTCGTCAATAATTGCAAGCACGATTGCCTTCAAATCTTTGTCCGCAAAAGCCTCAACCCTTTTGTGGAGCATATCAAAAAGCTGTGCACCACCGACTTCTGCGCTTGGCACAAGGTCGGCAAGGCTGTAATTATCATTTGAAGAAGCAGGTCGCATCTGTGAAATTCTGAACTGATCTCTGCCGTTGTATTGTTCAAGATTGCCACGAATTTTGACAATCATATCTGCTGAAAAAATGCCGTTTGGCTGATAATCCCACCATTTTCCGCTCATTTCTCCGTCTTTGTCACAGATGATAACATCAAGATAAATTGAGCCTGATTTTGTCTTTTTTTCTTCACATTTTTTGAGGAGCACAAAGCCCTCAACCATGCCGTTTGGCAGTTCGTTAAAATTCATAATATATCTCTCACTTTCGTTTGGTTAATAACAAGAATATGTGCGGTAGGCGAACACAGTTCGCCCCTACGATATGATTATACATTATAATACATTATATATCAAGTTGATGGACAGAAAATTGTACCTATAATATAATTGACTTTTAGCAAAAAATGGTGTATTATTATTGAGTATGATAATAAAATAACGGAGGAAATAAATATGAGCACATGTTGGCTTCAAGGCAAGACTGTTGTTGTTACCGGCGCTTCAGGCGGTATGGGTGCAGGCATTGCCGCAACTCTTATTAAAAAACACGGCTGTACCGTTATCGGTGTAGCAAGAAATGAAAAGAAAATGCTTAAGTTCGTTGATGAACTTGGCGAAACTTATGCAAAGCAGTTTTCTTATGAACTTTTTGATGTAAGTTCAAAAGAGAATTGGGAAAAATTTGCAGAGGAGCTTCAGGAAAAGGGCGTTAAGGTTGATGTTCTCATCAATAACGCAGGCATTCTTCCAAAGTTCAAGAGATTTGACAGATATTCTTATGAAGAAATCGATAGAGCAATGAACATCAACTTCTACTCTTGCGTATATTCAGTTAAGACAATGTTGCCTATGCTTCTTAAGTCAAGCACACCGGCTATCATAAACATTGACTCATCTGCTGCTCTTATGACACTTGCAGGCACATCAATGTATTCTGCATCAAAGGCTGCACTCAAGGGCTTCACAGAAGCACTTCGTGTTGAGTTCCAAGGCAAGATGTTTGTTGGTCTTGTTTGCCCGGGCTTCACAAAGACAGACATTTTCTCCGGTCAGGGCGATGCTGATATGAGCAACGGCGCAAAGGTTATGGATATGATTTCAACCGACTGCGACAAGATGGTTAAAATGATTATGTTCGGCATTGAGCACAAGACACCTATGCAGGTTCACGGTTTTGATGCACATGCAATGAGCGTTTTCAACCGCCTTATGCCTGTTTACGGCTCAAAGCTCTTCAGCTCAATTATGAGAATGGCAAATGTTGACATTTTCAAGGAAGTATTTTCTGATTAATTAAATTTTGGCAATGACGCCAAGGCAGAATAAACCGTTTCTGTCTTGGCGTTTTATCTTTGAAAATTTTATATTGTGAGGTGTTTTTCTATGAGTGTAGAAACAAAAGATATTTCAAAGCAGAAATATCTGAACTTCAAGGAAATTGCAGGCTATTCGTTGGGTTTGTTTGGTTTTCAGGCAATTGTCGGGTTGCTGAACAGCTACCAAGCGGAATTTGACGGCTCAATTTTGGGCGCAAACGTTTCGGTTGTTGCGATTTTGATTTTGATTGCAAAAATCGTTTCTGCCGTTGCCGACCCTGTTGTTGGCAATTTGGTTGACCGCTCAAAGAGTAAGATGGGCAAGTTCAAAAGTATGATTGTTTATTCAATCGTTCCGCTTCTTGTGTTCACGGCTATTGTTTTTGTTGATGTGCCGTTCAAGGAAAACAAGATTGCAACCTACATTTGGATATTTGGCACATATCTGATTTGGAGCATTGCAATGACGATGGGCGATGTTCCGTCACAGGGAATTGCCGCCGCATTGACACCGAATCCAACGGAGAGGACAAATGTTGTTTCGATTTCTAACACATTCAAGCAAATCGGCTTCAGCGCCTGCGTTGTTATTGTTCCGATTGTTTGCTTAATCATTCCGGGCGGGTCAAAAGTTTTTGTCAAATCTGGCGAAACGGACACGCCGATGATTGCAAGCGAATATCTCGGCACAGCAATTCTCACAGCGATTTTGGGATGCGCATTGTTTGCACTTATTCCGTTGCTGAACAAAGAACGAGTTACTGTTGAATCGAGCGAAAAAACGACTGCAAAAGATATGATTTTTGCTCTCAAAGACAACAAGCCGTTTATGCTTGTGATTGTGTCGTACTTCTTGGGATTCGGCAGACAAATGGCAATGGGAATTCAGGTTCAGGCTGCAACAGTTATCCTTGGAAGCCAAAATCTTGTTGCTGTTTTGGGAATTGTTACGGCGGTCGGTTCGATGATTAGTATGGCGATTTGTCCGCTGTTAATCAAGAAATTTAACGAGCGAAACGCATATATTTTGCTTTCGGTTTACGGTTTTGTTGCTTCGGTTTTCTCATTTGTAATCGGTTATTTATGGTTCAAGTCACCGAGTAATATGGTGCTTACGGTTTTGTTTTATGCAAGTTTATTCCTTATTGGTTTGCAGTTTGGTGCGGTAACGCTTATGCCAATGATTATGACAGCGGACTGCGTGGACTACTACGAATACAAAACAGGCAAACGAATGGAGGGCACTTGTTACTCGATTTTGACATTGACAATCAAGGTTTGCCTTGCTCTCGGCACAGCTGTCGGACTTATATTTGTTCAGGCTTCGGGCTACTATGACGGGCTTGCAAGCGGAACATTTGAGCTTGGCACAAAGAACATTATATTCTTTGCATACACTGCTCTACCGGGCATACTTGCACTGCTTTCTGTTATTCCAATGATTAAATATAATGTTGTCGGAGATTTAAAAAACGAAATCAGCGAAACTCTTGCAAAAAAGAGAGAAATTGAATAAAAAATAATACAGACGGTGAGGTTGAACGACAACCCACCGTCTTTTATTGTGCAAAAAATTAGTATTTATTTTGTAGTTAGAAGTATAGCGTACTTTCAGACCTCCTAACGGTTAGGTATTTCAAGGGGAAGCACATTCTTTTAAACAGAGTAAAACCCGGTGCTCTTTAACAGAGCACCGGGCCACTTTGAGAACTATAATAATTTAATTTTAAATTACACTAAAAACTTACTTTACCTTTACTGTCTTCTTTACAGTAGCTGTCTTAGCGCCCTTTGTGCCGTAAGCCTTAACCTTTACAGTGTACTTACCAGCCTTAGCAACCTTAACTGTGTTCTTTGTAACGTTCTTCTTAACCTGCTTCTTTACGAGGTTACCCTTTGAATCGTAAACCCATACAGCAAGCTTAGCAACCTTACCAGCGTTACCCTTAACAACGATCTTCTTCTTTGAAGCCTTTGCTGTTGGAGCAAACTTAACCTTAGCGATTACAGCCTTTGTACCGCAAAGTGTGCAAACCTTCTCACCAGCAGCAAAGATTGTAGCAGCCTTTGTTACTTTGTAAGTGTGGTTGCCCTTGCAGTCATTCTTAATGTTGAAACCAGCAAGTGTTGCATAGTAAGCAGCCTTTGTGTTTGCATTACAAATAATGCTAACCTTTGAATAATCTGTGTATGGCATATAACCATTTGCAGCCTTAAATGTACCGAAACCAGCACCTGCGATGTCAAGGTCATCGTTCTTTACAGTAACTTTAGTGATGTTTGTGTTTGCAAAAGCGTCTGTACCAAGAGTTTTGAGTGATTTTGGAAGAACAACTTCAGTAAGACCTGTATTTGCAAATGCTCTAGCTTCAATTGTTTCTACACCTTCATTAAGTGTAACCTTTGAAAGATTTGAGCAACCGTTGAATGCAGATGTAGCAATTTTCTTTACTGAACCAGGAACAACAGCTGATGTTGCGCCATAGTTTCTACAATCATCAAAGCTTGTTACATTGTAACCATCAAACTTTGCAGGTACATTTACTACTCTTGAAAGACCATTATATGAAAGACCTGTTTGAGGCTCTGATACGATATCATCAACGATAGCATACTTCTCATCAGTTGTCTTCTTATATTTACCATTGTACCATGAAGGAATAGCAACCTTAACTTCTTTAGTCTTTACGCCAAAATTAGACATAGCCCAGTCAGTAGCTGCGATTGTGATTGTAGCTTCTGGAGCAACAGCCTGTGTCTGTACCTTGTACTCGCCAGCCTTTACATCCTTCTTTGTGCCAGTGTATGGTGAAGTTTCATCATACATAGCATTGAACATTGTAGCCTTGAGGTAATATGTCTTACCAGCTTCGCAGAATACATACTTACGAGAAGCTGATTGATCATAGAACTTAGCTTCAGATTTTGTATCAGCAACTACTTCGCTCTTATCAAACTTTGCAGCTGTATAATACTTAACTTCTTGATTTGCCCATGAGTTGCTTTCATTGATAGTCATATCAAAAGCATCAGAAACAGTGTTACCATCGCTATCCTTGATAACATCTGACTTTGAGTTACCAGCCATTTCAAGCTTGAAAGAATCTACACGACCTGTCTTTGTTGCAGTGTCGAAAGAATCAGTTGAAATAGCTGAATTTTTACCTGTTGCGTTGCTTACAAGATTTGATGACTTTGTATCATACTTGATAGCTGCTCTCTTTGTAGCATCCTTCTCTGTTGCATCATAACCAGCATAGATAGGTGTTGTCTTTACAGAGATTCTGTAATAGCCTGACTTGTCAGCCTTAAATGTAAGCCATGATGACTTTGCGTTGTCATCTACCTGCTTTTCCCAGATAGTTTCGTCTGCTTTTGCAGTGATAGCTGTCTTTACTGTGTTTGTACCAACCTTAAGAGCTGTGTATGTAGCTGTTTCAGGATTCTCTGCAGCGAATACAGATGTACCAACTGCAGCTGATGAAAGAGCCATAACAGCAGCAAGAGCAACTGATAATGTTTTCTTTGCAAGTTTCATTATAAAACTCCTCCTTGAATTTTGTTTTTGTTTTGTTTGTTTTGTTTCGCAGATTGTTCTCGTTCTGCAGTCTTTAGTGTGTTAATTCTTAAATTATTACCTCCCAAATCAGATTGCAATCCAAAGTTCTTGATTAGATCACACCATAAGTATAGTATAAGAGTACAAAAAAGTCAACAAAAATTTTCCTAAAAATCATTTTTTTGTAAAAAAAGATTTAAAGGACGGTATTTATATTGCTTTGTCTATGTACAAAATCCACATACCTTGGAACGACTTAATCAAGCCGATTACATTTATATGCCAAACCGACAAAGTCGGGTATAGCCGAAATTTATAAACCAACAATTCCATAATGTTAGGCGAACACAGTTCGCCCAAACGGGTTTATATAATAGGTATATATTATATATTAATACTTTATTGGAGTAGAGTCAAGATATTTATTAACCATGAGTGCTACTTTGAACACGATTGCATCGTCAAACTCTCTCAAATCGAGGCCTGTGAGCTTCTTGATTTTTTCAAGACGGTAAACAAGGGTGTTTCTGTGAACAAAGAGCTTTCTTGAAGTTTCGGAAACATTGAGGTTATTGTCAAAGAACTTTTGAATGGTGAACAAAGTTTCCTGGTCGAGCGACTCGATACTGCCCTTTTTGAACACTTCCTTGAGGAACATCTCGCAAAGTGTGGTAGGAAGCTGATAGATAAGACGAGCGATGCCCAAATTATCGTAGTTGATGATAGTTTTTTCATTATCGAAAACCTTGGAAACTTCAAGTGCAACCTGTGCTTCCTTGAAAGATTTTGCAAGGTCCTTGATGCCTGTTACGCAAGTGCCGATGCCGACAACAGCCTGGCAATAGAACTCGGTTGAAAGAGTGTCGCAAATAGACTGCGCAAGCTTTTCCAAATCCTTTGAATCAACATTTGGGCGAACTTCCTTGACAAGCGCAATGTCGGTTTCGCTGATGCTGATGACGAAGTCCTTTGTTTTGTCCGGGAAGAAATTTTGCACAACATCAAAGACGGAAACATCTGTGTGCTCCGCAACTCGGATGATGAACACAACCCTTGTGGCATCGTTATTGAAACGAAGCTCACGGGATTTGATGTAGATATCGCCCGGAAGGATATTGTCGAGAATTACATTTTTGATGAAGTTTGAACGGTCAAACTTTTCGTCATTATTCTTTTTGATTTGGTCGAGTGCAACCGCAATGATTGACACATAACGGCGTGCGGTTTCATCCGTGCCGTCAACAAAACAAGCATATTCAGGGTGAACTTCATCACCGAAAGCCTTGTATGTGCAGGTGTCAACACAAACATGCGCACCGCTGAAAACGCCTGCTGCAACTACGCCCTTGCGTGACTCGCCGATAAGACCGAGTTCACTGCACGAAATGACAGAGCCGGTATCGTCAACAACACCGATGGTTCTGTCCGTTGCATCACGCATTTGATTAATTATAGTTTGGAATAATCTGTTAGGCATAAAAACTCCTCCAAAGTGCAATACATTCAAATACTGCACAAAAAAATATCAAACCTGTTGTATATATTATACAAGAGGTTTGACGAATTTGCAACCTTTTTACCAAATATTTTTATAAATTTTGTGCTATTTGACTAACAGTTTACATAATACACAATATATTGTGTTTTGAACGCCCCAAAACCACTATTTACCGCAAATCAAATCAAGCTCTTCGGCGGTCAAATATCGGCTTTCGCCCGGTTTGAGAGAGGAATCGAGCGACAAATTGCCCATTTTTACTCGGTCAAGTGCGGTGACGGTTATGCCGTGTTTTTTGAACATCCGCTTAACCTGATGGTACAGACCCTGCCGAAGCACGACTTTGCAAACGGTCAAATCGCCGTCAATCGGGGTGACCTCGGCTTCAAGCAATTTTTCGCCGTTAAGCTCCATTCCGCCCCTGAAATCCTCGACCAATTCTGCTGTAATCGGCTTGTCAAGGTGAGCAACATAGGTTTTGTCGATATGCTTTGACGGTGACAAAATCGAATGAGCAAACTCGCCGTCAACCGTGACAATGTCGCTGTCGGCACACTTGGTATCCGCCGTTTTTGTGACTGTGCCGTTGACCGAAACTCTGCCTTTTTTGAGCAGTGCCTTGGCATCGGTGCGTGAAATATTAAGTTGTGTGGATAAAATTTTGTCAAGTCTTGTCATTAAGTGCTACCAAAAATCCGTCGTCCGCCGAGGTGTCGCACAAATCTGCGCCGATAAGCTCGCCGTCAAGGACAATCAGATTGGCAATAACATTATCGTTGTCGCCGTAATTTGTAATATGATATGTGTACATCACAGCAGTTTTGCCCTTGTAGGCGGTCAAATCGAGATTCTGCTGTTTTTGAATTTCGTTGTATTTATTGTACACTTCGTTGAATTTTTGCGGAATGATTATCTCCTTGCTTTCCTCGCAAGAATCGGTTTTGTAGCCAAGAGAATTGATATAATTCACTCGTTCCTCGGCTGTTTTGCACGAAACCGTCTGCAATTTTGAAGCAGGTTTTGCCGGATGATTGCCGACAAAGGTCACAAGAATTACAATTACTCCCGTCAGGAGAAGAATCAGACCGAACGCAGTTTTGGGTTTTAGTTTAAAAGTTAACATTCGCATATTATCACCAAAGGATTATATGCGAATATTGGGGTTGTTATGATTATTCCGTTTCAACAAGTTTTGTGAGAACTCGTTTTGCAACAGGGCCTGCCGTTTGTGAGCCTGAATTTCCGTTTTCGATAGCCACAACAAAGGCATACGGATGCTCGCTGTCGTCCATAAAGCCGACAAACCACGCAATGTTGTGATTTTCGTTGCTGTCAATCTGCGCCGTGCCTGATTTTGCGCAGAGATTAAGCCCTTTATACCTGCTTTCGCCATAGTGATTTGTGACATTATAGCGCATCATTTCCTTGAGTTTTGCCGCGACATCGGAATTCATCATTGAAAGTTGATTGCTTGGCAGTGTGAAATCAAGTGCCTTGCCTGCCTGATTTGCAAGAGAATCGACAATATTGAACGAAACGGCATTTCCGCCGTTGGCAACAGCCGACACAATTCGAAGCATAGTTATCGGCGCAATTCGGGTATTGCCCTGACCGATGCCTGTCCAACCGAGAGCATCAACACCAAGTTTGATTTTGTCGGTTGTGTCAAAATGTCCGGCGTAGGAATCAATAGTTCCGCTGACGGTTACGGCAGAGCCGATACCGAGTTCCTTTGCGGTGGTTGCAAGTTTTTCCTGACCGAGTTCAATGGCAATTTGAGCAAATGCAGAGTTGCACGACTTTGCAAGTGCGTCCTTAAAATTGATGTGCTTGCCGTGATTTGCGTTGCACTTGATTGCCACGCCGCTTTCGGGTTGATATTCGCCATTGCACACCCATTCTCTCGAATAAATATCGGGAATGTTTTCTATTGCACAGATTGCTGTGACAAGTTTGAAAGTTGAGCCGGGAACATAGTGAGCATCCAAAAGACGGTTGATGTAAACGCCCTCGTATCTTTCGCTTGTCAAGAGGTTGTCGGGAACATCCTCAACATCATACGACGGTGACGAAACGGAGCAAACAATCTCGCCGGTTTTGTAATTCACGATTCCGACAGTTCCCTTTCTGCCGTCAAGCGCCTTGTACGCTTCATCGCAAATATCACGGTCAATGGTGAGTTTGAGGTCGTTGCCCTTGCCGTATTTTTGAATATTATGCACGCCGAAAAGGAGGCTGTATCCCGTGAGCCTTGCGGAATAAACAGACTGAACGCCTGTTGAAATAAAGTTCTTTGGGTCGCCTACAACATGGAGTGTTGACTTTCGAGTTGTGGCAGAGTCGGAATAAACACGGTCGCCGTCCTTCGTTTCGGCAAGAACATCACCGTCTTTGTCATAAATCGTGCCTGCGCCGATAAGTTCGCCGTTGCTGTAAACATGGTGATTAAAGCGTTTCATAACCCAAGTGTCGCCGTTTTGCACAAGCGAAACGGTCATAAAAACAAGACCGACAACAAACGCAAGCGACATAATCCAAAGGAAAATTCCTCGTTTGGTAATCATTTTCATTTCTTCTTTGCACCTCCAAGATAATTGTAGGTACGGACATCCGAAGCCTTGATGAACGCAAGCACCGCCCAACAGCACATCATACTTGAACCGCCCTGACTGACGAACGGAAGCGTTACACCTGTGAGTGGCAAAATATCGGTTATGCCGAAAATGTTAAGTGCGGTTTGGAAAAGCAACATTCCCGCACTTGCAATGGAAGCGATTGAATAAAATGTTGAACGGGAGGCGATGGAATTCATCAGCGCCGACACCGCAATGCACACGAAAGAGAGCACAAGTGCGATACCGAAAAGATAGCCCCATTCCTCGCAAATTACGCCGAAAATAAGGTCGTTTGTTGACTCGCCGATATTGCGAATATTGCCGTTGCCGATGCCGAGACCGAGCAGTCCGCCACTTGCAAGACCGACAAGCACACGGCTCTGCTGATAGCCTGTTGAATAGTAGAATTCAGGCTCCATAACATGGCGGTAAACCGCAAATCTATTCTTGATATTGCTACGATATTTGAGCACGATAGCACTGCCCATTACCGCTGAAGCAACTGCCAAAACAATGGTTTTGATATCGCCCGAATTCATAAACGCAATGATGAGGAAAGTGACAAAGAAAATCAGCGCCGTGCCAAAGTCCTTGATGATGATAAGCGAGCCGACAACTGCCATTGAAAAGCCGATGAACGCAATGATATTCTTTGAAGTTTGGATTTTTTCAAGCGTTGCCGAGCCGACAAAAATGAACGCAACCTTGACAAATTCCGACGGCTGAAGCGTGATTCCGCCGATGGTTATCCAATTTCGTGCACCGAGTTTTGGACTTGCAATTACGAGATTGACAAGCAAGAGCAAAAGTGCACCGATTGCCACATACAAACGCAGTTTCATACATAAATCAACATAACCGAGCAGGAACATCAAAAAAATGAAAATCAAAATTCCTGCCAAAATTATAAAATACTGCTTCAAAGCGGCGTCCGCATTTTTGCTGCCGATGGTCACAAGACCCACTCCCGACAGGAAAAACGCAATGATTTCGAGTTCAAAATTTCGTCTGTGAAAAACGGTGTAAAAGAAAATCAAATACACCCATTCCGTTGCAATGAGAAGTGCCAACGCTATCATAACTTTTGGCTCAAAAGCGTCACCGCAATTTGCGCCCGCAAAGCCTGTTACAAGCTGAAAAAGTGACAGCACAAACATCAACGCAAAGTTATTAACCGGCTTTATTCTGACCGGCTTTTTAATTTTATCTTTCATAATCTTACCTCTCATAGAAGATGAACACTCGGTCGCCGAATGTTATCATATCTTCATCAAAAATAAGCTGTGACTGTGTCAAAAATCTGCCGTTGAGCTTTGTTCCGTTGTGGCTGTCCAAATCGGAAAGTGCCCAACCTCTCGATGTTTTGTAAATTCGGGCATGATGTGAGCTGACCGCCTGCGACATAATTCTGATGTCTGCGTCCTCGCCCCTGCCGATGAGAACATCCTGCTTTTTGAGGTAAATCGGCTTCTTGGTTTTTATGTCAACAAGAACGCCGTAAGCAACGGTTTTTGCCCTGTCGCTCTTTGGCTGTGCCTCGCTTCTAATCTGCTTTTTACTGCGTGAAGAAAGAGCCTCCTCACATTCAAATTTAAGCGGAATGTTGCCGATTGTGATTATATCGTTGTTTTCAATCACGCAACTGCCGTCCACCTTTTCGCCGTTCACCAAAATACCGATTGCACGGGCGGAAGTGTCGGTTACAACCCAATCGTTTCGCTTTTTTGCAATAACAGCGTGGAAGCGGGCAACGGTCGGAAGCGGAAGAACAATATCGTTCGCCTTGCTCTTGCCGATTGAAGTTTCCCAATGGGTGATTTCCACAATACTGCCGTCATTTTGGTCGATAAGCCGTGCAAGTTTGTGGACTCTCGGACGATTGCGGAACAGCGACACAATGCAGGTTGAAAGAATTGCCACAGCGGCAACGGGAGCAATATATCGCAAAATCATTATAAGGTAATCCATAAAATACCCCTCTTTAAATTTACATTTTTAAACATATACAATAATACATAATAATTTTATTAAGTTTTGCCTAAATTGTCAAGTTACTTGAAAATTGTTAACAATTATTCTATAATATATGTGTATCAAATTTAAGAAAGGAATAAAAAATGGTAGAAAAAAGCATTTTCGGCACTCTTGCCGACGGAACAGCTATTGACCTTTACAAAATTACAAACAAAAGCGGTGCATTTGTGACACTCCAAACTCTCGGCGCAGGTATTCAATCAATCAATGTGCCTGACAAAAACGGCGTGCTTGCAGATGTTGTTCTCGGTTTTGACAATCCGCTGGATTACACAAATCCCGACCTCGGCTATCAAGGTTTGATTGTCGGCAGATGGGCAAACAGAATCAGAGGCGCAAAGTTCACATTTAACGGTGAGGAATACACAACACCGATGAATCAGGGACAGTGGACCTTGCATAGTGGCGGTCGCTTCAGTTTTACACCTTGGGAGGTTGAGGAAACAGGCGAAAACTATGTTATTTTCAAGCGTTTTTCACCTGACGGAGAGGACGGCTTCGGCGGCAACTTCACAATGAGAGTTAAGTACACATTCACCGAGGACAACACGCTCCGCCTTGAATACAGCATTCTTTCGGACAAGGACACGGTTGCAAACCCTACCAACCACGCATATTTCAACCTTTCTGGCAATCCTGACGAAACCGTTGAAACTCACTTCCTCAAAATCAATGCAAACTATTTCACCGAAACCGATGACAACCAGCTTCCGACAGGTGAGCTTGCAGAGGTTGAGGGCACAATGATGGATTTCAGAGAGAGCAAGCAAATCGGCAGAGATATTGACAAGCCGTTCAGAGCCGTTATTGACGGAATCGGATACGACAACAATTTCTGCTTGTACAAAAAGGACTTTACACTTCAAGAGGCTGCCGTGCTTGAGCACAAGGAATCGGGCAGAGTGCTTGAAGTTTTCACAGATTTGCCGGGTATTCAGCTTTACTGTGGCGGATGGCTCGCAAAACAGGGCAATCCGGGCAAGGCAAACGGCAAAGTAACATACCGCAGAGGTGCGGCGCTTGAAACACAGTTTTACCCTGACACGGTGCATTTTGCAGATGTGTTCCCATCACGCTTTGTAAAAGCAAATGAGGAATTCAAAACCACAACCGAATTCAGATTTTCCGTAAAATAATTTTTTGCAGTAACAAAAACAATTCTCCCTCATAGTATGAAGTGAAGCAAAGGATAGCATCCTTATCTTACAATACTGTGAAGGAGAATTTTTATGCCCGACAATCCTATTATTAAAAATTGCAACAGACAGATAAACGAGGCGGTTTGCATTGACACAAAACGAATTTACGATTCGTGCGTCAGCAAGGACTGCTTGGAAGATTTAAGAGTTACATTTTTTGGTGCAAGCCAGCGACTTATTGACGAGGCAACAACCGTAAAATGCCGCAGCTGTGTGATTAAGGCTGTTAGCATTGATGTTGACGAAGTGCCGTTCAACAGAGGATTTTACAGCGCAAATGTGCATTTTTATTTTATGCTCTGCTTTGACTGCTATAATGCTCCGTGCTCAACTCCGCAGGTAGCTGTTGGCTACACCGATTTTGAAAAGAAGTGCATACTCTACGGCTCGGAGGGTGATGTCAAAATCTTTACATCAAATCTTTGCGATGAGAGAACGGACTGCCCCGAAGCACCGCAGTACACAAACCCAACCGCAAAGGTGCAAGCCGTTGACCCGGTTGTGCTTTCAAGCGAAGTTGTGGAAACCTGCAACTGCCCAGTTCCGCTATGCACCTGCTTCCCTCAAAGCATTATGCAAGGCTCAAACGAGGGCGGAATTCCTGTTGCATCAAGCAGAGCCGTGCTTGTAACTCTTGGACTTTTTTCGATTATTCAAATGGAAAGAGATGTGCAAATGACCATTCCTGCATATGATTTCTGTATCCCTGACAGAGAGTGCAACTGCTCAACGCAAGACCCGTGCAGTGCATTTCAGGGTGTGGAATTCCCTGTTGACGAGTTCTTCCCACCTGAAAAACCTGACGGTTGTTCCTGTTCCGGTGTGATTGAAAAGTGAATAAAAGCGGACGGAAATTCCGTCCGTTTTTTTATTGTAACGGTGTAAAAGCAAAAACAAAGAGGCGAACACAGTTCGCCCCTACGAAATAGCAATATAAAATTTATAAATGGGATGTGATTTTTGCTTTTTTCAGGAGAACGAACATAAATTGGTAAATGGGCTGAACCATAAAAATGCCTTGAAAATCAAGGCATTCTATATTTAGTATTATGAGAAATGGGATAATTTTCGCTTTTCTCGGGAGGAGAGCTGTATGAAGATACTGCCTCCGAGCGAAAAAGTGAAAAGCGCCCATTTAGCATTTTATTGCTTTGCACCGTTGATGAACATTTCGCAAGCCTTTACCGTTGCTGCATAGCAGTTAGCAAGACCTTCGGCGTTCATATTGTCGTATGTATCACGGCGGGTGTGGTAGTAATCTTCAAGATTATGGTTAAGACCGGTGATACCTGCTGCACGGAAACCTGCCTGTGCAAAAGCAGCTGAATCGGTTGCACCGCCGAGTGGTGGAACCCAACCCTTTTTGCAAGGAACATTTACTGCCTCGGCAGCTTCCATAAAGAGGTCGGAATAATCCTTATCAGCCTTTACGGTACCGTTAAGGTCACGATAGTTAACCATCAAATATTTAGGGTCGTGGATTGTATCATAAGAGATAATCATAGTTGGGCAATCCTGGAATTCGCCCTTATGAGCCTCGCACCAAGCCTTTGAACCACGAAGTCCTGCTTCTTCGGAACCTGTGAGAACGCAACCGATTTCTGTATCTTCAAGGTCGATGCCCTCGTCCTTGAGTGCCTTCATAACAGCGATACCCATATAGCAACCCGAAAGGTTGTCGTTTGCGCCGTCAACTACTCTGCGGTAGTTAACCATCCAATAAAGACCAACAAGCGGAATGAGGAAAATAAGACCGATAAGGCTTGCCTTAAAGATTGGTTCGGATGGAGAAACAGTGCCGAAAACACCGAACTTTACGCATTTGATGATTGCGATTACAAGATAATAAATTGCACCTACACCGCAAAGAATAGCATGACCCTCAAAGCCGACACCGCCGAACTTGTAGTTCATAGGCCATTCCCAAGCTGCGTCAGGGTGACCGTTGAAAAGAATTCTTCTTTTTGGTGTGCCGCTTGTGCACTTTTTGATGGCGGTTACATTGTGACCTGTCTTTTCAGGGAAAGCCCAGTCAATGAGTTTGAGATAAAAACCGAACTGTGCAAGCACAATTGCAAGACCTACAACGATGAGAATAATGCTCAAAACCGGTGCAAAAAATGAAAGTGCAACACCTGCGATTACGAATGTGATGGTGAAATAAATCCAACCGTAGAATGAGCCCGGATTTTCCTTGAACGACTCAACATCTGCCTGCTCGCAGCCACAATCCTTTTGAAGAACCTCTGCCATATATTGGCAAGCTTCGCGCTCGCCCCTTGAGCCGGGATCTCTTTTGTCAAAAGTCTTGATAATATGAGTGATTTCGTCAATCATATATTGAGCGGCTTCGTCTTTTTTGTTAATAATTTTTGTTAAATCCATAACAAGACCTCCAAATGAATATTTCAAGTTAAGTTTATCACATTTACACAAAACTTGCAACCGAAACAAGGAAAAAATATCAAACTTGCAAAAATTATAAATGAAATGTGCATATAACAATTATTAACTTTTAACCCCTCAGTCGCACATAAAGTGCGACAGCTCCCCTTGCAACAATGGGAGCCGTTTATAAACCTCCTTTTAATTCCTATTGACAAAGTGGGAAATGACTATTATAATAATTTATACTATATACATATAAATATATGTGAGGGACAGGATATGAAAATAAGCGAAATACTCAAAAATAACAGAGTAACCGTGTCGTTTGAAGTTTTTCCGCCAAAGCAGTGGGACAAGCTTGAAAACACAAAAAATACAGTAAAAGAAATGTGCAAATATAACCCGTCGTTTATGTCGGTGACATACGGTGCGGCAGGCACAACATCGGGATTTACAACAGAAATTGCGAACGAGATAAAAAATTGCGGCGTATCTCCGCTTTCGCACCTCACCTGTCTGACTTCCACAAGGGACAAAATCCATCAGGTTGTCGGCGAACTTGAAGAAAACGGAATTGAAAACATTCTTGCGTTGCGTGGCGACATTCCGCAGGGATTTGAATTTACGGACAAGCAGTATTTCAAAAACGCCTACCAGCTTGTAAACGAAATCAAGGCTATGAATCCGAACCTTTGTGTCGGTGCGGCGTGCTATCCTGAAACACATCCGGAGAGCAAAAACAGAGTTGAGGACATTGCCCGACTCAAAGAAAAAGTTGACTGTGGCGTTGAATTTTTGACAACACAGATGTTTTTTGACAACGAAAAATTCTTCAATTTCTACGAAATGTGTCAAATCAAGGGCATAAATGTGCCGATTATCGCAGGAATTATGCCGATTACAAATGCAAACCAAATCAAGCGAAGCATTGAACTTTCGAATTCGAGCGTTCCGCCAAAGTTCTTCAGAATTATGGAGAGATTCGGTGACGACCCTGACAAGATGAAGCAAGCCGGAATCATCTATGCCACCGAGCAAATCATTGACCTTATGGCAAACGGCTTCAACAACATCCACATTTACACAATGAACAAGCCTGATGTTGCAAAAGCAATTATGGGCGGACTTTCGAGCATCATCAATGAATAAAGCAGACATTTTAAGATATATGCGAACCTCGTCAAAAACCGACGACCCGCAAATTTTGGCGCTTGTTGACAAGGCGATTGACATCATCAACTCATCTGTTACGCCGAAAACGCTGTACAGAATTTTTGACTGCAAGGTAACAGACAAATCGCTGATTATCGGCGATACGGAATTTTTCAGCACCCGACTTGCAGAGAACCTAAAGGGCTGTACAAGGGTGGTTGTGTTTGGTGCAACACTCGGCACGGAATGTGACAGGCAGATAAAAATCGCAACGGCAACGGATGTGGCACTTGCAATGGCGTTGCAGGCAACCTCGGCGGACAAAATCGAGGAAGTTTGCGACAATCTTGAGCAAGAAATCATCAGCGAACACGGGGTTTCGCTCCGTCAAAGATACTCACCGGGGTATTTTGACCTTGACATAAAGGAGCAAAAGAAATTCTTTTCTCTACTCGAATTACAAAAACGAATAGGCTTGACTCTCACGGACACATACGAAATGTTGCCGACAAAGAGCGTTACGGCTTTTATAGGAATTGACGAATTATGATAAAATATTTTGACGGCGGAATGGGAACAATGCTCAACCTCAAAGCAGGTGAGCTTCCCGAACTTTTGAACCTCTCCGACCCGGAGAGAATTTTTGCCATCCACAAGGCATATGCCGAGGCAGGCTGTGACATCATTTCAGCCAACACTTTCGGCGCAAACAGATTAAAATACGACAACGCAGACGAACTCATCAAGGCTGCCGTGCAAAATGCACGCAGAACAGGCAAAAAAGTTGCTCTCGACATCGGACCGACAGGCAAACTGTTGAAGCCGATGGGCGACCTTGATTTTGAGGAATGCGTGGATGTTTTTGCCGATATGGTCAAGGCAGGCAAAGACGGCGCAGACCTTGTTCTTTGCGAAACTTTCGGCGATGTTTACGAACTTAAAGCCGCTATACTTGCGGTCAAGGAAAACTGCGATTTGCCACTTGTTGTGTCTATGATTTTTGACGACAAGGGCAGATTACTGACCGGTGCGGATGTAAAAACCGCCTGTGCGGTTGCCGAGGGACTTGGCGCAGACGCTATCGGATTCAACTGCGGATTAGGTCCAAAGCAGATGATTCCGCTTGTTGAGGAGCTTGAAAAATGCTGTTCAACCCCTATCATCGTTATGCCGAACGCAGGCTTGCCTGAAAGTGTTGACGGCAAAACAATCTACAATGTTGACCCAACGGAATTTGCCGACTATATGAAGCAAATTGCCGAAATGGGCGTTTCTGTACTCGGCGGTTGCTGTGGCACAACTCCCGAACACATCAAGGCTATGATTGAGGCAACAAAGGACATTTCCGACAAGGTGCCGAGTTTCAAGACCGACACGCTTGTTACCTCTTATTCTCAATGCGTTGACATTTCCGACGGTGTGGTTATCGGTGAGCGAATCAACCCAACAGGCAAAAAATTGCTCAAAGAGGCACTCCGCAACAAGGATATGGACTACATTTTGCGTGAGGGCATCACCCAAAAAGACGCAGGTGCGCACATCCTCGATGTGAATATGGGATTGCCTGAAATTGACGAAGAAGAAATGCTGTGCAAATCGGTGTTTGAGCTTCAATCCGTGCTCCCGACACCGCTTCAGCTTGATTCATCGGACGCAAAAGCTATGGAATCGGCGCTCCGCATTTACAACGGCAAGGCAATGATCAACTCCGTAAACGGCAAGGAAAAGTGTATGAAAGAGATTTTTCCGCTTGCCAAAAAATACGGCGGTGTGGTTGTGTGCCTTTGTCTTGACGAGGACGGTATTCCGTCAAGCGCAGAGGGCAGAATTGCCATTGCGGAAAAGATTATCAACACTGCAAAGGAATACGGAATCGACAAGAAAAATCTTGTTGTTGACGCTTTGACTATGACGATTTCCACCGACAAAAACAACGCTGTGGAAACCTTGAAAGCCGTTGATTACATCCGCAACACGCTCGGTGTGAACACGGTTTTGGGTGTTTCGAACATCAGTTTTGGCTTGCCGAACAGAGAGGCAATCAACACTGCGTTTTACACTCTTGCAATGAACGCAGGCTTATCGGCAGGTATCATCAACCCGAAATCAAAGTCGATGATGAACGCCTTTTACAGCTACAAGGCACTTGCGGGGCTTGACGACAACTGCGAGGAATACATCAAATCGGCTACTCCGATTGAGGTTGTTGCAGAGGGTGCAAAAATCGACTTAAAACAGGCTATCATCAAAGGTATGAAAGACGAAAGTGCAAAGTGTGCAAAAGAGCTTCTTCAAACCACGGACAGCCTTGAAATAATCAACAACTACATCATTCCGGCACTTGACTTTGTAGGTGACGGATTTGAGAAAAACACACTGTTTTTGCCTCAACTTTTGATGAGTGCTGACAGCGCAAAATCGGCATTTGACGAGATTAAAGCCCACATTGTTATGAGCGGAACTCCGCAGGTCAAGGGCGACAAAATCATCATTGCCACCGTTGAGGGCGACATCCACGACATCGGCAAAAATATAGTTAAGGTGCTTTTGCAAAACTACGGATTTGATGTTATCGACCTCGGCAAAGATGTTAAGTGCGAACTTGTGCTTGAGGAAGCAATCAAGCAAAATGTCAAACTTGTCGGCTTGTCGGCACTTATGACAACGACCGTTCCGAATATGGAAAAAACGATTAAGCTCTTGCACGACAACACGGACGCAAAAGTATTTGTAGGCGGTGCTGTGCTCACAAGAGATTACGCAAAAATGATAAATGCCGATTGGTACGCAAAGGACGCAATGGAAAGCGTCAGAATTGCACAGGAATTTTTTGAATAATAATCACCGTTAATCGCAGAGATTGACGAATATTTTAAGGAAGCAAAACATTATGATGATTTCAACAAAGGGCAGATATGCCTTAAGCATTATGCTCGACCTCGCCGCACACGATGACGGCAACTACATTTCACTCAAGGACATATCCGAAAGGCTCGAAATTTCTATGAAATACCTCGAAGCGATTGTTGCAAAGCTCTCAAAGGGCGGACTTGTTGACAGCGCACGAGGAAAAAGCGGTGGATACAAACTCAACCGCAAAGTTGAGGAATATTCTGTGGGCGAAATTTTGGTTTTGACCGAAAAAACTCTTGCACCCGTTGCATGCGTTGATTGTGACGCCTGCAAAAAAGAGGAATCCTGCCTCACCAGACCTATGTGGAACGAGCTGAACGAAATCATTATGAATTTCCTCAATTCCAAAACCTTGGCGGATTTGTTGTAAAAACAAAAATCGGTGATTAACCCGGCAATATGCAAAATAAAAAAGCAGTTCGCAATGAACTGCTTTCTTTATTTGCTTAATCAGTCTGATGTGTAAGGCAAAAGAGCGAGATGTCTTGCTCTCTTGATAGCTGTTGTAAGCATTCTCTGGTGCTTTGCACAAGTGCCTGTTACACGACGAGGAAGGATCTTTGAACGCTCTGAAATGAACTTCTTGAGCTTTGTTGTGTCCTTGTAATCAATGCTTTCAGCCTTATCTACACAAAATTGACAAACTTTTCTACGGCTCTTTCTTGGGCCTTTAGCGTTATATGCCATTTTGGTTTCCTCCTTAATTAAAATAAGATGTTAGAACGGAAGGTCGTCATCATCGTCAACGATTTCTTCAAAATCGCTGTTGTCTGCGCTTGCATAAGACGGTGCAGGCTCGTTGAATCCTCCGCTTACAGCAGAAGCTCCTGTGCCTGAATCATTCTTTGAACCGCAGAATGATACGTTGTTTGCAACAACCTCGACCTGTTTTCTTTGGTTACCGCTTTTGTCTGTATAACTGCTGGTTTGGATTGAACCTTCAACAGCTATCATTGAGCCTTTGTGGAAATATCTGCTGATAAATTCCGCAGTTTGACGCCATGCAACACAGTCGATGAAATCTGCCTGTCTGTCTTGACCCGAACGCTGATAATTTCTATCGCACGCTACCTGAAAACGAATAACAGATACACCGCTTGGAGTTGTACGGAGTTCCGGCTCAAAGGTAAGTCTACCCATAAGGGCTACCATATTAATCATAGTATGCCTCCTAATTATTCGCCTTTAGCGACGATAAGTGAGCGAAGCACACCGTCAGTAATGTTGATTACACGGTCAAGCTCAGCAGGGAAAGACTCATCTGATGAGAAGTTGATAAGAACATAGTAACCATCGGTTTCGTAGTTGATTGCGTAAGCAAGCTTCTTCTTGCCCCACTCCTCTACTTCACCGAGAGTGCCATTCTTTGAGATGAGGTCAGTGAACTTTGTCTTGAGAGCGTTTACTGCCTCTTCTCCCTTTGAAAGAGAGAAAACCATTACGATTTCATAGTCTTTTAATGCCATTCTTCAGCACCTCCTTTTGGACTTTGGCGTATTATCCATACGCAAGGAAAATTTACTTGCATTAAGACATACTGCAAGTGTTAGTATTATAGCAGTTGGCAAGCAAGATGTCAAGGATTTTTTGCTCATTATTTGAATGAATTTGTGGCTTCGTCATATTCAAAGCCGACTGCCGACAATGTTCTTATAATCTCATCCTTGTTTTCGTGCATATCATCGCAGAGTGCATCAAGTGATGAATAACTGTCACGCAGTTTCATATTTATCATACTGAAAAGAATAAATGGGTCTTTTGGCAATGGCATAATCTGTGCCTCCTTATATTTTAACCTAATTAATGTGCGACACCTCCCCTTAAAAATTAAGAGGAGGCTGATGAGTTTGCTATTAATTTTCTGCTTCGGAAAGGAGAATTTTGTCGTCCTCTAATTCCTCGCCCGATGTGAGCTTGAACTTTGCAAGAAGGTCCGCTGTGGTGAGCTTCTTCTTTTCTTCGCCCTGAACATCATAGATAATCTTGCCGTCATTCATCATAATGAGGCGGTTACCGATATTGATTGCGTCTTTCATATTATGAGTAATCATAATAGTTGTGAGGTGGTTTTCTTCAACGATTTTTTCTGTCAAATCAAGCACCTTTTTTGCAGTTTTTGGGTCGAGCGCCGCGGTGTGCTCGTCAAGGAGCAAAAGTTTTGGCTTGCGGAGAGTTGCCATAAGAAGTGTGATAGCCTGACGCTGACCGCCTGAAAGCAGACCAACCTTTGAAGTGAGTCTGTCCTCAAGACCAAGGTCGAGATGCTTGAGCACCTCTTTGTACTCTTCCTTTTCCTTGCGCTTTACACCTGCGCCGAGACCTCTGTGACTGCCTCGTCTTGAAGCAAGTGCAAGGTTTTCGAGGATTTGCATATTGGCAGCAGTACCTGTCATTGGGTCTTGGAAAACTCTGCCGATATATTTTGCCCTTTTGTGCTCCGGAAGTTTTGTGACATCCACGCCGTCAATAACGATTGAGCCACAGTCAACAGGATAAACGCCTGCAACCATATTGAGCATTGTTGATTTACCTGCGCCGTTGCCACCGATAACTGTAACGAAGTCGCCCTCGTTGAGAGTTAAATCAATGCCGTTGAGCGCCTTTTTTTCATTAATAGTTCCCGGATTGAAGGTTTTATGTACATTCTTGATTTCTAACATATCACTTAACCTCCTTTTTTGCAGTCTTAATATGAGTTTCCTGATATCTGCCCTTGATGTAAGGAATGCCGAGGAATACAGCAACTACTGCCGCTGTGAGAAGCTTGAGGTCGTCGGTGTTAAGACCGAGGCTGATAACGAACTGCATAACGATATAGTAGATGATACCGCCGATTGCAACAGCCAAAAGTTTGAGTGCAAAGTTCTTGAAAATCTTGCCGAAAAGCACTTCGCCGATGATTACGGCGGCAAGACCGATAACGATTGCACCTCTGCCCATATTGATGTCGGCATAGCCTTGATATTGAGCAAGAAGTCCGCCTGCAAGTGCTACCAAACCGTTTGAAAGCACAAGTGCGATGATTTTTGTTGAATTGATGTTGATGCCGTTTGCACGAGCCATATTAGCGTTTGTGCCTGTTGCACGGATTGCGTGACCGATTTCTGTGCCGAAGAACCAATAGAGCAACGCAATGATGACCAACACAAAGATTGTTGCAACAATGAGTGCTTGATTGAGCTTTGTCATTGAGCAAATAAGATTGTACTTATATCCCGAAACAGGCTGATTTGCCTTGCCCAAGATACGCAAGTTGATTGAATAAAGTGCAAGTTGTGTCAAAATACCTGCCAAAATCGGCGGAATACCGAACGCCGTGTTGAGTATACCCGTCACAAGTCCTGCCAAGCATCCTGCAACAAATGCGATGAGAAGTGCAAGATAAACATTGCATCCTGCCATAAGTGACATAACCATAGCAGCACCGCCTGTTGCCAAAGTTCCGTCAACGGTAAGGTCGGCGAAATCGAGCACTCTGAATGTGATGTACACACCGATTGCCATAACGCCCCATATAAGTCCCTGACCGACAGCACCCGGCAGAGCATTTAAGAATCCCATAAATTCTACCTCATTTCTCGGACTTCTAAACAAAAGCCCAAAATTTTCAATTATACTTTATCATTATACTTTAAAGCGTTGAATTAGTCAACTGTTAATTTGCACATAACTGATTGTATTTGATTATTGATTTTTCGACAAACCGTAGGGGCAAACTGTGTTCGCCTAATTCCTTTTAACCCCTCAGTCGTGCATAAAGCACGACAGCTCCCCTAACCATTAGGGGAGCCTGATTAATAAGTTATTTATTATTCTTCTGTGGTTGGTTCCTCGGTTACAGCCTCGTAGCCGTCAGGAATTGTAACACCAAACTTCTTTGCTTGGTCAGGATTGTACTTGTAAGTAAGGTCTGATGTTTGCTGAATGTTCATTTCAGCAGGGTTCTTGCCGTTTACAAGAATATCGTATGCCATTTGAGCAGTTGTCTGTCCGAGTCCATAGTATGAAATTGAAAGAGTTGCAACGGCTCTTGTGTTTGTAAAGATACCCTCTTCACCTGCGATAATAGGAACATTTGCATTTGAGCAAGCATCATCAATTACCGCACCGTTTGAAGCTGCTGTGTTGTCGGTTGGAATGTAGACTACATCAACCTCTGAAGCGGCTTTCTTTGCAACTGCAGAAATATCGTTTGAGTCGGAGAAAGCAAAATATTCACAAGTAACGCCCTTTGCTTCAAGTGCCTTTTTAACACCGTCTGCCTGTGGCTTTGAATTTGTTTCTGCCGAGCAGAAGATTACGCCGACTTTCTTTGTTTCAGGGAAAAGATCCATAATCTGGTCTGCCTGCTTGTCGAGCGGTGCAAGGTCGCTTGTGCCGGTTACATTGATGCCTGTTGCGTCTGTAGGACCCATATCAATGTCGAGTGCAGCTGCATAATCGGTTACGGATGTTCCGACAACAGGTGTTTGCGAAGCAGCTGTTGCTGTTGTGCAAGCCTGAAGTGCAGGTGTTGCGTTTGCCATAATCAAATCATAGCCTGATGAAACGAACTTGTTTGCGATTGTTGTGCAGTTTGCGGAATCGTTTGAAGCGTTTTGATAATCAAACTCAAATTTAATTCCGTTTGCCTCGCCAAGCTCATTGAGTTTGTCCTCAAATCCCTTGGTTGCCGCATCAAGTGCAGTGTGCTGAACAAGCTGACAAATGCCAATCTTGTATGATGTTTTCTTTTCTGTGCCTTCATTGTTGTCCTTTGTAGTGGAACAGCCTGCGAATACACCGCCGACCATTACCGCCGAAAGAACAACTGCCGCAATTTTCTTTGTTAATTTTCTCATTGTGGAAATCTCCTGTCCTTTGGTTTATTTGCATTCAGTTTAGCACCTAAAAGCGTTAAAGTCAACAGGATTTGCCACATTCATAATGAAACATTTTTGCCGATTTTTTACAATCAATCAAAATTCTTTATACTACCTATAAATATTTTTATTCCAAATTGCCCGTCAAAAGCATAATAGCCGTAAGCCCTGCAACCGGTGCTGTTTGGGTGCGGAGAATTCGCTTGCCGAGAGTTGCACGGACACCGCCCGCCAATTCGATTTGCTCAACTTCCGCCTCCTCAAATCCGCCCTCCGGACCGATGAAGATGCTCACGCTCTTTGTATTTTTATCTATTATATCGGTGAGTTTTCTGCCACCGCCCTCAAAGAACACGATTTTGACTTCGCTTTCGTCCTCTGCCAAAGCCTGCTTCAAAGTTTTCATATTTTCGATTTTAGGCACAATGCCTCTTCCGCTTTGCTGTGCGGCTTCAAGCGCTATTTTTTGATAACGCTGATTTTTTTTGCCTGCCGATTTGTCATCGGGACGGGAAACGCAACGCTTTGTGAGTGTCGGCACAATTTCGGTTACACCGAGTTCCACGCATTTTTGAATTATATCCTCAAGTTTTGTGCTTTTCGGCACGCTCTGATAAATCGTTACTTTGCAAGTCGGCTCACTTTCGCAAACCTGCTTATAGCAAACTTTCAGCACAACTTCGTCTTTTGTGATTTCCTCGATTTGACAGCCGTGGTCCTCGCCACCGCCATCGGTTACGCAAATCACATCGCCCACCCTCATACGCAAAGACTTTGCGATATGTCGAGCAGATTCACCGTCAAGAATGATTTTTTCATCACTTATATTTTCAACAAATAACTTTTGCATTTTTCACCTCATAAATTTTCTCTTGCCCAATAGAACAAGTACTGCTGTGCTATGCCCTCTATGCCGTCAAAGCACCGTGGCAAGCCGTCGGGATAATACGCCATCACCCTTTTCATCCACACATCAAGCGGAAAGCAGGAATAAAACTGCATACCGAAAAGCAAGGCGCAATTTGCAACCTTTTCGCCGACACCGTAAATTTTGAGCAATTCCTTTTTCGCTTCGGCAAGTGGCAGGGATTTTATATAATCCAAATCAACCTCACCGCACGCAACGGATTTTGACAAGCGTTCAAGATATTTTGCACGGTAGCCTGTGCCGAGAGCCTCAAAGTCCTCAACACCGAGCGTACTCAACTTTTCCGCTGACGGAAACGAGTACCAACCGTCTGCAACCTCATCACCGTAAGCCTTGCAGAGCCGAGAAATAATCAGCTTTATCCTTTTTATATTATTCTGCTGGCTGATGACGAAAGAACACAGCGCTTCCCAACTGTCCTGATTGAGAATCCGGATGCCGTAATACTCATCAATGGTTGAGGCAAGCAAACTGTCCTGCTTCAAGCGGTCGCAGATCTCATCATAGTCCTTGTTCAAATCAAAATAATTAACCCAAAAGGAATTAAATGTATCCTCATCAGTATCATAAAAAATGAGTGAGTCGCCATCCTTTGCAATGTGCAAAAAGTGACCGCCGGCAACACCCTTGTACGAGCCGTCCTCTTGACGCTCCCAACGAAAAGCCTGACCGCAATCAAGAGTTAAATCAAGATCAAGGCACGAAACTCCGCTGACTATTATATTATTTTTTTCAACTTTTACTTTCATATTATATATACCATTTTGCCAAACAACAACAAAAATTTTACCTTTCACGAAAAACGAAAATCCGTTTTCGACTATTTGTAATAATTGAATTATATCATTTTTTTGTCAAGACTAAAAGTGAAAAACAGCAATTTATACAAAATTTTTGAAAAATCTTTTTTGTTGAAAACTATGTGTAAAATGTTGAAAGAATTGCATATTTTTAGTTTTCAACACCCTAAAAGTGCTTAATTATAGCGTTTTCGGGGTAAGTTTTACACCTTTTCCACATAGTTTTCCACATTTTAAACATCGGTGGAATAATACGAAAAGTTTTCCTAAAACGATTGTCAAGAGTAAAAATCTGTCCGAAATGTAGAAAATGACCAAAGCGGAAATGTATAAATTTTGTGTAATATTCAAACACTATTTGTATAATTCAGTGCCGAAAATTTGGCACGCAAAAAAGGAAGATGTTTATGCTCAAGGGAGTCAACAAGCAAATACTCGAAATCACCAATCCCGAGTCGCCGTATTTTGAAAAAATCATCTTTTTTGTACGGCCGTCATCACAAAATGCAGACGCAAAAAAGCTACACAAAGAGGCTGAAAAAATCTCGACTTCAACCGCCGTGAAACCGCCAAAACAAAAAATTGACGGACGAAAAGCGGCGCTGATTATCGGCTATTCCGCAATGACCGTGCTGTCGGGAGCAGGGATTACATTTTTGCTCAGCCACCTCAACATCTTATAACAAGCAAGGAGAATAGTGTGAAAAATCACAATATTCCAATTATATTACCCTCAAAATTTGCCTGTGGCATAATTTTGAGATGGTTAAATTTCCATTATACGCCTTCTCTGGCTACAAGAAGCGTATAGGTGATTTTTATGAACTATTTGTAGCCAGAAAGGCTATGGAAATTATTATGAAAAACAAGATAATCAAAAGTATAATCAGCCTTATGCTTGCGTTTGCAATCATCTTTGGTTTTGCGGGTGCAGGGCTGATTGTGTACGACACATTCATCAAAGAAACAAGCGTTTATGCCCTGTCAAAGCTCGGTTCAAGCGGAAGCGAAGTCAAAAAAATTCAGCAAAAACTTCAATCTCTCGGCTACTACAACGGTGCAATTGACGGCATTTACGGGTCGGCAACAAAAAAAGCCGTCACCGCTTTTCAAAAAAATTGCGGACTGACGGCAGACGGTATTTGCGGAAAAACAACGCTTTTGTATCTCGGACTCGGCGGTTCGTCATCGAGCAGTTCAAACGGTGCGTATTCGAGTGCGGATGTTGAATTGCTTGCAAAAGTAATTTCGGCAGAGGCTCGAGGCGAAAGCTACGAAGGTCAAGTTGCGGTCGGTGCGGTCATCCTCAACAGAGTTGCTCACCCGTCATTCCCCGATTCGCTGTCGGGCGTTGTGTACCAAAAAGGTGCATTTTCCTGCGTGAACGACAGCAACTGGTATCAGCCTGTGGCAGAATCAAGCAAGCGTGCCGCCACGGACGCACTCAACGGATGGGACCCATCGGGCGGTGCGGTATACTACTTCAACCCTGCCAAAACCAACGACAAATTTATGCACTCCAGAACCGTAATCAAGGAAATAGGCAATCACAGGTTTTGCATTTAAAGGCTTGAATTTTTAACGGGTTAAAATTATGTAAAAGACGAGTATTTATTTAAAACATAGGCTGTTGAGAAAGGTTCTGAATTTCGTTTTCTTGCGAAGGAAGATGTACGATGGTACCTCGACTGAGCAAAAAACGAAAAGCGCCAAAAGTGACGCAAATTCAATGTTTGTGGCACTTTTACAATCCCTCCGAGTGCGATAAATCGCACCCACATCCCTTTGCACAAGGGAGGCATTAAGCGGTTAATTTATTTTATTGGCGTGGTTCAGGGGCTTTATCGACAGTCTGGTAAGAGGGTGACAATATGACAAATTCAAACGCAAGAAAAGTTGCGATAATCGGTTGCGGCTTTGTGGGCAGTGCGTGTGCGTTTGCACTTATGGAAAGCGGACTTTTCAGCGAAATTGTTTTGCTTGACGCAAACACAGACAGAGCCGAGGGTGAGGCACTCGACATCAGCCACGGTCTGCCTTTTTCAAAACCTATGCAGATTTACGCAGGCACATACGACGACATAAGCGACGCATCAATCATTATCATAACGGCAGGAACGGGGCAAAAAGAAGGAGAAAGCAGACTTGATTTGGTGCACAGAAATGTGGGCATTTACAAATCAATTATTCCGCAAATCGCAGGGCGAAACTTCAAAGGCATACTGCTGATAGTATCAAACCCCGTGGATATTTTGACATACACGGCACTTAAATTGTCAGGTTTGCCGTCAAACAGAGTGTTCGGCTCCGGCACGGTGCTTGACACGGCAAGGCTTAAATATCTGCTCGGCGAACAGCTCGGAGTTGACCCGAGAAGCGTGCACGCATTTATTTTGGGCGAACACGGCGACAGCGAAATTGCGGCATTCAGCAGTGCAAATGTATCGGGTATTCCGCTGAAACAGTTTTGTACCGACAACTGCGGCGACATCTGCCACGCAGACAAAATGAAAGAAATTGCCGAAGATGTAAAGAATTCGGCATACGAAATCATCAAAAAGAAAAACGCCACCTACTACGGCATAGCGATGAGTGTAAGACGCATATGCGAGGCGGTGGTGCTTGACCAAAAATCAATATTGCCCGTATCGTGCATACAGACGGGGCAACACGGAATATCAAATGTTGCACTGAGTATGCCTGCCGTTGTTGGCGAAAACGGCGTTGAAAAAAATGTAAAAGTGTCCCTCAATGCAGAAGAGGAAACGGCGGTTAAAAAATCTGCCGAGATGCTCAAAAACATCATAAGCGAGCTTGATTTGGATTATTAAAACAAAATTCATTTTCTTTTTCTTGACATAATTCGACTTTTGAATTACAGTAAAGGTATAGTAAAAAAAGGAGTGGGACTGCATGACGGTGCGTTGAGGTGCTCAATTCGCCACGCAATCCAAAGAATTATGGCATTCAATCCAATGGCATTGCTTCAAATCAAGGAAAAGGCAGAGGGGTTCAACTCTCGCCACCCGAAGCTTGCAATGTTTTTTAAAGATGCAAGGAGCAGAATAGACACGGGCGCTGTGCTTGAACTATCTGTCACAACCCCTGACGGCAACAAAATTCGCACAAATTTCAGAGTGTGTGAGGAGGACAGGGAATTCCTTGCAATGCTCACATCACTTGCAGGACAAAACAAACAGTAGGAGGGATAGTTATGACTGTTAATGTAACGGCAGAAAATTTTGATGAAGAAGTGCTCAATTACAAAGGCAAGGTGCTTGTTGATTTTTGGGCAGAATGGTGCGGACCGTGTATGATGCTCGGACCGATTATAGAGGAAGTATCGGAAGAAGTTGACGATGTAAAATTCTGCAAGGTCAACTGTGATGAAGCAAGAGATGTTGCGCTTCAATTTGGAATTATGACCATCCCGAACCTCATTGTTTTTGAAAACGGCGAGCAGATCAACCAATCAATCGGCTACATCGAAAAAGAAGATGTGCTCAAACTCATAAAATAAAATACAGATTTGCAAAAAAGACTCTCCTTGCAAGGAGAGCCTTTTCTTATAGCTTTATTTAATTTTTACGGTTTTGACCTTTGACCATTTTGTGAATTTGCCTGTTGACTTATTCTTTGCACGGACACGGACATAAACCTTTTTCTTCGATTTCAAGCCGTTGATTGTGAACGAGCCATAGCGTTCGGCAACATTATACGACTTTTTGTTTTTAAACTTTTTGTTATATGAATATTGAAGCTGATAGCTCTTGATGTTTGGCTGTGAATTCCAACTGATTTTGACAGCCTTTTTCTTTGGAGAAGTCACCTTGATTATCGGCGGTTTTGGGGCATTGATTTTTATGCCTGCAAGGCTTGGAACTGCTGTGCCGTCAACCACAACATTGCTGTTGCTGTTGTTTGCCTGTGACGGATTTGAGTCAACAACATAATCACGGAATTCCTGCACCCAATAATATCTGCCGTCAACATAACAGCAAGCAATACCTACTGCACCGAAATCACCGTTGAGCATATTTCTTCTGTGACCCTGACCGTTATAGTCCTGGTCATCCTCTTTCCAGAGTCCGAAAACGAATTCTTCGCTCAAACCAAAGCCCTCTGTGTAGGCAATGTTTTCACCACAAGTGCCGTAGCCGGTAAGTGAAGTTTCAGAGCCTGTTCCGTTTGGTCGGGTGTGCTCATACAATCTGCTGATTTCAGCCGCACGAATCATAGCCGATCTTTCCAAATCATAGTCATAAACAAGTGCTTTTACTGCCGGATATTTCACCTTTTTTGTGTTTGATTCATCCCAGCACCATGAACCTGCTGTTCTGAATTGATTTATACGATTTAACATCTTGCGTGCTTCGGTTTGTTCATACTTGACATTAATTGTGTCTTTGGCATACGCCGTTGAGGAAAGTCCGCCAAACACACCCACTGCCATAATCAATGATAATAAAACGGATAAAACTTTTTTCATAGAAAAACCTCCTTTTTTATTATAATAACATATTATTAATATAAAATCCACTATATTACAAAAAAATGTAGGCAAAACTGAATCTGCCTACATTCTTATTTTTTATAATCTGTCTATTTTGCGATTATTCGTAAATCTCTCTTTTAAGTGAGCCGATATACGGAATGTTGCGGTATTCCTGGTCGTAGTCAAGACCGTAGCCGACAACGAATTCGTCAGGCACATCACAGCCGACATAATCAGGGTGAATATCAACAACTCTGCGTTCAGGCTTGTCAAGAAGTGTCACGATAGAAATGCTATTTGCACCTCTTGCAGAAAGCATTTTGCTGACATATTCAAGAGTTCTGCCCGAGTCGAGAATATCCTCAACAAGCAAAACATCATAGCCTGCAAGGTCGATGTCAATATCCTTGATAATCTTTACCGCACCCGATGAGCGAGTGCCGCCGCCGTAGCTTGAAACTGCAAGGAAGTCGAGTTTAAGCGGAAGGTCAATATATCTTGTGAGGTCTGCCAAAAAGTAAATCGAGCCTTTAAGAATACCTACAACGAGGAGGTTTTTGCCCTCAAAGTCCTTTGTGATTTGTGCGCCGAGGCGAGCGTTGATTGCTTCAAGCTCCTCTTTGGTGACAAGCACCTTTTCAATATTTCCATCAAGATTAGCCATAGTAATCTCCTTTTATCAATTAAAAATTTATCGTTCTTCTCTGAAATAAGCCAATCCGAGAGCGGCAGGACCTTGGTCCTCTTTCTTCTTTCTTACGCTGACAAGGATGAGAACAAGAATTGTAACAACATAAGGAATCATCTTGAAAAGTTCCTGTGTGCGGAGTGCGCTTGGAACATAGAGATAAACAATGTAAAGTCCGCCGAAAACGATTGAACCGAGAATACTCATATTCGGCTTCCACACTGCAAAGATAACAAGTGCGATTGCAAGCCAGCCTCTGTCGCCGAAACCGTCGTTTGACCATACGCCGTTTGCATAGTCCATAACATAGTAAAGACCGCCAAGACCTGCGATAACAGAGCCGATACCTGTTGCGATGTACTTTGTTTTTTCAACATTAATGCCTGCTGCATCGGCAGTTGCAGGGTTTTCGCCTACTGCACGGAGATGCAAGCCGACCCTTGTCTTGTTGAGCACATATGCACAAACAAGAGCAATGATGATTGCAAGATATGCCAAAAATCCGTAGCTCAAAAACAGCTTGCCGAACCATCCCGTTGTTTCCGCAACAGGGAGAGTTTTGCTGAAATAAGCAGAAGTTGTTGAAAGAGCAACTGACGGAACATCTGCGCCTGTGAGCTTGATGAGCGAACCGCCGAAGAAGTTGCCGAAGCCTGTGCCGAAAGTTGTGAGTGCAAGACCTGTTACATTTTGGTTAGCCTTGAGGGTTACGGTGAGGAATGAATAAATCATACCTGCGATGAGCGAACCCAAGATACAAGAAATGAGCGGAATAAAAATTGCAAGAAAGCCGTTGGCGTCTGCCTTGTCGGTGAGTGAATTTTCGTAGAAAAACGCACCGATAACGCCACTCATACCGCCGATATACATAATGCCCGGGATACCGAGATTGAGGTTGCCCGATTTTTCTGTAATGATTTCACCTGTTGAGCCGAACAAAAGCGGAATGCCCTGCATAATGGCTCTGTGAAGAAAAGTAATCAAAGTTGCAAACATATTACTTTACCTCCTTTTTTGATGAAGTGCGGAACTGCAATTTGTAGTTGATGAAGAACTCACTGCCGATAATGAAGAACAAAATTATACCGGTGATGATTTCCGAGAAACTCTGATTAAGACCGAAAATCATTGAGATTTGGTCTGCGCCTGCTTCGAGGAACACCAAAAGCAATGAGGTCAAAACCATATAAATAGGATTGAACTTTGCAAGCCACGATACCATAATTGCGGTGAAGCCTCTGCCGTCGGCAGTTGTGGTTGAGATTGTGTGGTCTGTGCCGCCTACAAGGAGAAGTCCTGCGATACCGCACACAGCACCCGAAAGTGCCATAGTTCTCAAAATAACCTTTTTAACATTGATACCGATATATCTTGCAGTATTTTCCGACTCGCCGACTACCGAAATTTCGTAGCCGTGCTTTGAATATTTGAGGTAGATGTACATTGCAATAGTGATTGCAAGAACAATCAAGATGTTGAGGAGATAGGTTTTATCCCCGATTACAGGAAGCCAGCCTGCCTCCGTTTCACGATTGATGATGCCGATTTTGCCCGCACCCTTTGGATTTTCCCAAAGCATACAGAAATACGAAACAAGCTGAATCGCAACATAGTTCATCATGAGGGTGAACAAGGTTTCGTTTGTGTTGAAGTTTGCCTTGAACACAGCCGGAATAAGTGCCCAAAGAGCACCTGCAACAACGGAAGCAACAATCATAATGATGATGAGAAGTGCATTTGGCACTTTGTTGCCGAGGAGCACCATACAAGCGGTTGTTGCCAAACCGCCGATAAGCACCTGGCCTTCGCCGCCGATGTTCCAAAATCGCATCTTAAATGCAGGGGTGAGTGCAAGCGAAACGCAGAGGAGCATTGCAAGGTTTTGGAGAAGCTTCCACACCTTTCGGCTTGAGCCGAATGCGCCCTCAAACATTGTGGCATACACGCTGATTGGGTTTTCGCCCGTGAGGAGCATTGTGATAATGCCCGAAAAAACAAGTGCAAGGAGTATTGCAATAATTCTGACTGCCCAGGACTTTGCCTTTGACACTCCGTCCCTTTTAACTACATGAAAAAGAGGTTCACGCACGGTTGAATTATTCTTTGCCATCTGTGTTTACCTCCCTGTCAACGCTTTTGGTCATCAAAAGACCGATTTCTTCCTTAGTAGCGGTTTTGCCGTCTACCACTCCGGTGATGACACCGGAATTAATTACCATAATTCTGTCGCACAGCTCGATGAGAACATCCAAATCCTCACCAACGAAAATAACGGCTGTGCCCTTTTCCTTTTGCTCCGAAAGCAATCCGTAAATGGTGTATGACGAGTTGATGTCAAGACCTCTTACGGGATAAGCAACCATAAGCACCTTTGGTCCGAGTGCGATTTCTCTGCCGACAAGAACCTTTTGAACATTACCGCCCGAAAGTCGTCTTACGGGAGTTGAAGCACTCGGAGTGACAACCTCAAGTTTTTCGATAATGTCATCTGCCAAATGCTTTGGCTCTTTTCTGCTGAGGAATGCGGTTTTTCCGCCCTTATACGAACGGAGCATCATATTGTCAACAATGTCCATATTGCCGACAAGTCCCATACCGAGTCTGTCCTCCGGAACGAACGAAAGAGCAATGCCGAGTTTTCTGATTTCTCTCGGTGATTTGCCTACAAGCTGTTGCGGACCCAAGTCGTCAGGCTTGTACAAAATGCTCGACTTCTTTGTTGTTTGCTGAAGTCCTGCGATTGATTCAAGAAGTTCTTTTTGACCGCAGCCGCTGATACCTGCAATGCCGAGGATTTCGCCGCCGTAAGCCTTAAAGTTTACATCGTCAAGTGCCTTTGTGCCGTCACGCTTGATAACGGTGAGGTGCTCAACATCAAGTCGCTCTTTTACATTCTTTGGTTCTTCTCTTATGATATTAAGGTCTATTTTTTCACCCATCATAGCTTCCGTAAGCGATTGCTCGGTTGCGTCCTTTGTAGACACGGTGTCTACATGCTCGCCCTTGCGGAGAATTGCAACACGGTCGGAAATTTCCAAAACCTCGTGGAGCTTGTGAGTGATTATGATAATTGATTTACCGTCCTTACGCATATTGCGAAGAACATCAAATAATTTTTCTGTTTCCTGTGGGGTAAGTACAGCGGTCGGCTCGTCAAGAATAAGAATATCCGCACCTCTGTAAAGTACCTTGATGATTTCAACAGTCTGCTTTTCGGATACAGACATATTGTAGATTTTTTTGTCTAAATCAATGTTAAAGCCGTACTTGTCCGTGATAGCCTTAACACGCTTTTCAGCCTCTTTGATATTATATTTTTTGCCGTCCTCTACACCGAGAACTATATTTTCGGTAGCGGTAAAAACATCAACAAGTTTGAAGTGCTGATGAATCATACCTATTTTATACTTAAATGCGTCTTTAGGAGATTTGATTACAACCTCTTCTCCGTCAACAAAAATCTGACCTTCATCGGGAAAATAAATGCCGGACACCATATTCATAAGTGTGGTTTTGCCCGAACCGTTTTCGCCGAGGATAGCCAAAATTTCTCCGTGGTGCACCTTTAACGACACATCGTGATTTGCCACAACTTTGCCGAATTTTTTGGTGACACCCTTTAATTCCAAAGCTAATTTGTTTTCCATTGCGACCTCTTAAATCATCATAAAAGAATAAATTTTGTCATTTTTATACTTCTGTATAAAACAACTATACCGTGACGAGGGTAATCCCTCGCCACGGAGTGTAGTTTATTAAAGCGTTACTTAGAATGCTGTGTCGAGCAATTCGATACCGTCGATTTGGATGTCGAAGTATGGAGCTGCACGGTATTCTGATTCGTGGAAGTAACCGTCAGATACAGCTTCTGTATCAGGAGTGTAGTTTGCGTCTGTGTCAACATCAGCCATATAGCTTGTAAGGTGACCGTCAGCATCTACCTTTGCATTTACATTCTTGTCCTTTGTTACTGTAACAGTGAATGTTGAAGTATCAAATACATGGATTGTGCCGTCTTCAAGACCCTTCTTTGCCTTTTCAACTGCTTCTGCTGTGCCGTCAGCTGTTGCCTTTGCACCGAAGTCTGTGAGGCATACAGAATTGTCAGCAAGTGTGCCAACCCAGTCAGCCTCGATTTCCTTACCCTCTTGAACTGCCTTGATGCAGTGCTCATAGTAAGGAGCCCAGTTGATTCTTGAAGATACGATGAATGTGTTAGGGCAAGCTGATTCTGTTGAACCGTTGTATGAAACATTCGGAACGCCTGCTTTTTCACAAGCTGTAGGAGCACCCATTGAGTCAGCGTGCTGTGAAATAACTACGCAACCGTCATTGATGAGCTTTTGAGCAGCTTCTTTCTCGGCTGTTTCGTCATACCATGAACCTGTGAATGTAACCTTCATTGTTGCTGATGGGCAAACGCTCTTTGCACCAAGATAGAATGAAGTGTAACCTGAAATAACTTCAGCGTAAGTATATGCACCGACATAACCCAACTTAGCCTGGTCAGCAGTGATCTTCTTGTCAGCGATCATTTGGTTGAGCTTTTCACCTGCTGCAACACCTGCAAGGAATCTGCCCTCGTAGATTGCAGAGAAAGCGTTGTGGTAATTTGGAAGGTTCTCTGTGTGAGCCTTTGTACCTGTTGCGTGAAGGAACTGTACATCTGTGAATTCCTTTGCAGCCTGAATGATGTAGTCCTCGTGACCGAAGCTGTCTGCAAGAATGAGGTTGCAGCCTTCGTCAACAAGTTCAGCAGCTGCTTCATATGCAGCCTGACCTTCTTCGATGTTGTTCTTTTGAACAAGCTCTACTCCGCAAGCCTCAGCAGCTTCCTGTGCAGCTGCGATAAAGTTCTTGTCGTAAGTTGAGTTTTCATCATGAAGAGTAATCAAACCGAACTTAACTGTCTTTGCGTCTGTTGATGATGGTTCTTTGCTGTCATCATTGCTCTTTGAAGCAGAGCAGCCTGCAAATGCAGCCACAACTACCATCAAAGCGGCAAGGAGAACAGCCAAAACTTTTTTAGTGAGTTTCATTTCGTTTTCCTCCGTTGAATAAAATGATTTATATTACAGGCATAATTGCCATATAACCAAATAAAAATTTAATCTCTGAACACAATTTCGCCCTTATCGGCGTCCATAGATTCGATAATTGCAAGCGATTCAACACGAATGCCCTTTGCACGAAGCTTGTCACCGCCGTGCTGATAGCCCTTTTCAATAACCGTGCCACAGCCGACAAGCTCTGCACCGCTCTCTTTGACAAGGCTGATCAAGCCATTGAGTGCATTACCGATAGCAAGAAAGTCGTCAACAATAAGAACTTTATCGCCGGGGTTGAGGAACTTTTTGCTGACCATAATATTATAGGTTGTGCCGTGAGTGAACGACTCAACGGGAGCAGTGTACACATCACCGGCAATATTCTTTGTTTTGTTCTTCTTTGCAAATACTAAAGGGCATCCGAACTCCTGTGCTACCATCGCACCGATAGCAATACCCGATGCCTCTATAGTCAGAATTTTATTGACGCCCTCATTTTGATATAATCTATGAAATTCTTTGCCCACTTCTGACAAGAAGGTGCAATCTATCTGGTGGTTGAGAAAACAGTCTACTTTTAGGATGTTACCGGCATAAACCTGTCCCTCTTCAAGAATTTTCTTCTTTAACAAATCCATAGTTATATCCACCTATTCTCTAAAATACACATATATTTTATATTATAAAGGAACAAAATTCAACAGTTTTTTTACTTTGATACACTTTTTTAACTATTTTATCTATCCGTTACAAAGAAACGCCAAAACTTCCGCCCTTGTTCGTGCATTTTGTCACCTTGAAATTTTTTGCCGTTGTGGTGTATTATTAGGTTATAGAGTAATGTTATCAGCCTTGTTACAGGGTTTGTTGAATAGACCCCACCGTCTGCATATCAACGCAGACACCTCCCCTTGATATAAGGGGAGGCTCATGCTCATAAGGTTTGATGATTTATATTTGGAGATGATGATATGGTAAAATTAATCGCACTTGATTTGGACGGCACTCTCACTTCTGCCGACCATATGACTGTTACACAAAAAACAAGGGACGCCTTGAAGCGTGCCCACGATTCGGGCGCAAAGATTTCTATTGCCACAGGCAGAACCGTTGCCATCATCGGCGACATCTGTCAGCAGGTGCCCGAAATTGACTATGTGATTTACTCAAACGGAGCGGGAGTTCTTGACCGACGCAACCAAAAAATCATATATTCCAAATTTATGCCGTGGGAGCTTGTTGCGCCGATTTACGACACGCTCAACACAATGCCGACATTTTTTGAAGTTTATGTTGACGGTGTAAGCTACTATCAGCTCGACAAAGCAAAGTTTTATCCAAACGGCACATTGCCACAGGAATTTGTTGACGAATTGCTCGGAAAAATGAGCGGTGTTGAGGATTTGAGGGCCGTGCTTGAGGGCAACGAGATAGAAAAATTCACCGCATATTTTGACGACAGAACCGACTACGACAAGTCTTGGAATTATTTAAGCGGTTTCAAGGAACTGTATCTCGCTTCCTCGCTTCCGATAAGTATGGAATTCACAATGGCAAATGTCAACAAAGGCACAGCGATTGAGGGAATGTGCAAGGTGCTCGGCATCACAAATGCGGAATGTATGGCATTCGGTGACGCAGGCAACGACATTGAAATGCTTGAATTTTGCAAATACGGAGTTGCAATGGGCAACGCAACAGACGAATGCAAACGCCACGCAAGATTTGTGACAAAATCGAACACCGAGGACGGCATCGCCTACGCAATTGAGCAGATTATGGAAGTGTAAGCCAACTGTGGATTACGAGACTCGCTCGGCTCACTTTAATTTGCAATGTTGTCGAGAATGTGCATAGTTTTCGTTTTCTCACGAAAGGTGGCTGTATACAGATACCGCCCCTGAGTGAAAAACGGAAAATATGTGCGTTATCGGCAACAAAAAAACACTCACCGATTTTGGTGAGTGTTTTTGTTTGGAGCGGATTACGAGACTCGAACTCGCTACCTTCACCTTGGCAAGGTGACGCTCTACCGGATGAGCTAAATCCGCAATTGCAAGACTTATTATAACCAAGATAGTTACATTTGTCAAGCATTAATTTTATTTTTACGAATTTTTATATTCTTTAAAATAAGCCTTTGGCACTTTGCAGAGCGGACAAACCTCCGGTGCGGACTTGCCGACAACGATATGACCGCAGTTCATACAAATCCAAATCGCCTCGCCGTCTTTGGTGAAAACCTTTTGATTTTTCACATCTGTCAAAAGCTGACGGAACTTACTTTCGTGCTGGGACTCCACCTTTGCAACAAGGTCAAAGAGCTTTGCAATTTCTGTGAAACCCTCTTCTGCCGCCGTTTTTGAAAATTCGGGATACATATTCACCCATTCAAAATTTTCGCCGTCAACGGCTTCGGTCAAATTTGTTTGAGTGTCGGGCATTTTATCGCTGTGGAGATACTTATACCACAATCTTGCGTGGGCAAGTTCGTTTTTTGCAGTCTGTTCAAAAATGTTTGCAATCTCGTTGTAACCGTCATTTCTCGCCTTTGTTGCAAACAGCGTGTACTTTGTGTTCGCCTGTGTTTCGCCGTTAAATGCGGCAATCAGATTTGCTTCGGTTTTTGTTCCCTTGATACTGTGCATAAAAAAATCCTTTCCGTTTTTTATTAGTTTTAGAAAAAACGAAAAGGATATTCAAATAAATAATTATTAATTTATAATTTGGCGTGTTTCAGGGACTTTATCAACAGTCTTTTTTAGGAACGATTTTGTCCTTACCGCCCATATACATACGGAGTGCTTCAGGAATTGAAACCGTGCCGTCTGCATTGAGATTGTTTTCAAGGAACGCAATGAGCATTCTCGGCGGAGCAACAACCGTGTTGTTAAGAGTGTGAGCAAGGTAATTGCCTTTTTCGCCCTTAACACGAATCTTGAGGCGTCTTGCCTGTGCGTCTGTGAGATTTGAGCATGAGCCGACTTCAAAGTACTTCTTCTGTCTTGGTGACCACGCTTCAACATCGACTGACTTAACCTTAAGGTCTGCAAGGTCGCCCGAGCAACATTCAAGTGTTCTTACAGGAATATCGAGTGAGCGGAACAAATCAACGGTGTTCTGCCAAAGTTTGTCGAACCACATCTTTGATTCTTCAGGCTTGCAAACAACAACCATTTCCTGCTTCTCAAACTGATGAATTCTGTACACACCACGCTCCTCAATACCGTGAGCACCCTTTTCCTTACGGAAGCAAGGAGAATATGAAGTGAGAGTGAGCGGAAGTTTTTCTTCAGGTGTGATAGTGTCGATAAACTTACCAATCATTGAGTGCTCGGAAGTACCGATAAGATACAAGTCCTCGCCCTCGATTTTGTACATCATAGCGTCCATTTCCTCAAAGCTCATAACGCCTGTTACAACATTTGAGCGAATCATAAACGGAGGCACAACATATGTGAAACCACGGTCAATCATAAAATCACGAGCATAGCTGATAACAGCGGAATGAAGTCGTGCAATATCGCCCATAAGATAATAGAAGCCGTTGCCTGCAACTCTGCCGGCAGCCTCCATATCAATGCCGTCAAACGACTCCATAATATCGGTGTGATAAGGGATTTCAAAATCAGGAACAACAGGCTCGCCGAAACGCTGAACTTCAACATTTTCGCTGTCGTCCTTACCAATCGGAACAGACTCGTCAATGATGTTCGGAATCATCATCATTCTTTTTGTTACTTCCTCTGTAAGCTCGTTTTCCTTGCCTGCAAGTTCGTCAAGTTCCTTTGCCTGAGCGGTAACCTTTTCTTTGAGAGCCATACCCTCTTCTTTTTTACCCTGTGCCATAAGAGCACCGATTTCCTTTGAAATCTTGTTTCTGTTGGCACGGAGTTCATCTGCTCTTGCGATAACCTGACGGCGTTCCTCATCAAGCTCAATAACCTCGTCTACAAGATGAAGCTTGTGGTCCTGAAATTTCTTTTTGATGTTTTCCTTAACCACATCGGGATTTTCTCTGACAAATTTAATATCTAACATTATTTTTTCTCCTGTTTGTTATTTATAAATATATATTATATTACTTTGCAATGGCATTTGCAATATTTTTTAAGTCATCAAGGGTGTAAAACTCAATTTCAAGCGTCCCCTTGTTTCTGCCGTTGTACACTCTGACCTTTGTTCCGAGTGCCTCGGTGAGCGAAAGCTCAACCTCGTCATAAAAACTGTCACGCCTTTTTGCGGTTTTTTGCTCTGTTGATTTTGTGGCAGGACGCTTCGCCATTTTTTCAACATCACGCACCGTGAGTTTCTTTGAAACAATTTGATTTGCACATTCAATCATCATCGGCTGATTGTCAAACGCAAGAAGTGCCCTTGCATGACCGGCTGAAATTGTGCCGTCTTTCGCCATTTCTCTGACCTCTTCAGGCAATTTGAGAAGTCGCAAAGCGTTGGTGATTGCCGGTCTTGACTTGCCGACAGATGTTGCCACCTGCTCTTGAGTGTATCCGCATTTGTCAATAAGTGCCTGAAGTCCCTCCGCCTCTTCAATCGGGTTGAGGTCCTCACGCTGTAAGTTTTCGATAATAGCTATTTCCATAGCCTCGGTGTCGGAAAGCTCCTTGATGATTACCGGAACTTCCTTGAGTTCTGCCAAACGGCTCGCTCTCCAACGGCGCTCACCTGCAACAAGCTGATAACCTCCGCTTGTAAGCGGTCGAACCAAAAGTGGTTGAAGCACACCATGCTGACGAATGGAATCCGCAAGTTCTTCAAGTGCGGTTTCGTCAAATGTTTTTCTCGGCTGTTCTTTGTTCGGGGTAATTTCGTTTATGTTGAGTGTGCTTGTATTCACCATTGAATCGGTGTTGTTTTCAAGCATCAACGCACCCAAACCCTTACCGAGTCCTGACTTTTTTGCCATATTTTCCTCCTGTTTTGAAATTGTTGCGGTTGGCGGATTTGATTGCACAACCGACACCCAATCCCAATGCTATATATTTTATAATCACTATCGCATTAAATATGCTGTCGTAAAAAATCGGCTTCCCAGATTCGCCGTGCAAGTAAATCGGAGCGCTTTTCCACCCGAACATATCCACAAATCCATAATTAAAATCGTAATAAGTAATTCCCGATACGCTTATCGCTATGCCGACTGCCAAGAAAAGCAAAACCGACAAAACAAACATTACCGTTCTGTATTCCTGCCTGTACACCACATTGCCGTTTGCATCAAAAACAGGCCCACGCTGTGCAAAACTTAAAAGCAAAATGAAAAGCAAAAGGAATATCGGAGCGGAAAGGTAATACACACCAAATCCGCCGAGCATTTCAAACAGACCCTCGCCTATATCGCCCAACGTTTCGACAATTATCATTCCGAGCAAGAAATGTGAAACTAATGCGTAAATAAAATACGCTGTTATATCTCTCAACATAAATGTTCGTTGTGAAGCCTTAACGGCATAGTAGATGCACAAGCCTAATTCTACACCGATAAGCAAAATCATAAAAACTGTAAGCGTGCTTGAAGTTCCGCCGTAAATCACATAACCAAAACCGAACTCTTTGCCAATATCAAACCAATTTTCAAGAACAAAAACCAATGCAATGACAAATTGCATAATGATTGATATTGCAAAAAACACGAGCGAAGCGGCAAAACTCGCCTTGCTTGTTATCTTTTCCTGCGAAATGTCCAATGAAAGGTCCACGCTCGGATTTTTCTGCCAAGCCACACGAGGAATAACAACCGTCTTTTCTTTCGCCTGCAGTTTCGCAGAAACATTATTTATACTTTGTGCAAGCCTGCTCAAGTCGGTTTGAGAAAACGCAAAGAGTGCAACCGCAAGAATAACAAGACATTCGCCTCCATCCATCACCCTCAAAATATACGACAAATCCTTGTATGCTTCAAAGTCGTAAGCAAAAATTTCATCGTGCTTATTAATAACAGCCATTGATTGATAAACTGCCGGAAGTACGGGCAAAAACAGGCAATATCTGATTTTCTTATTGTTTTGAAAGCAGCCTTGCGAAATGAATCCGCACACTATAAGTGCGGAGATTTTAATTGCACAAGCAACCATCCAATCATCGCCGACATCTGCCCTGATAATTGCAAAATATGCGAAAATTACCAAGTCTGCAAAACCGATAAAAAAGAACGGTGCCGAAATCAACCTTGGCGATGAGGTTCTCGAAAGCATAATTACAAGCAACAGCAAAGAACCGAGAACCGACGGCAACATACAGTTTAAGGAACTGAATATTCCAAAGAAAGAATTTATGCCAACAAAAACATTTCTTAAACTAATAAGCACCAAAAGTCCTGCAATCACTTTAAAAATGACGGCAATCGTTTTGTCTGTAACAGGTTTTTTCATAGCATCACCCTATCACTTTCAAATTAAAGCGGTTGGTATTATTGATTTTTTAAGAATTCCTCAACAAATTTTTTATATGCGAATGACGGCTTGGAATATTTTTCGTAATAGATTACCGGCTTGCCAAAGCTCGGTGCTTCTGCAATCTTGACGGAACGAGGTATAGCCGTTTTGTATGGTTTGCCTGGAAAGTATTGGGATACTTCGTCAATTACCATTTGATTGAGTCTCAATCTGCCGTCATACATTGTAAAGAGTACGCCCTCAAGTTCGAGGTGCTCATTGTAGTGCTGTTTAATCGTGCGAACCGTTGAGATGAGCTGACTTAGTCCCTCAAGTGCATAGTATTCACATTGAAGCGGAACAATAAGCGTATCTGCGGCAACAAGAGCATTGATTGAAAGCAAGCCGAGTGACGGCGGACAGTCAATAATTACATAATCAAACTCCATAATAAGGGTTGCAATTGAACGCTTCAACACGCTGTTGCGGTTTTCAAGCTCTGCAATTTCTACCTCTGCACCTGCAAGATTCATATTGGCAGGGAGAAGATAAAGATTTTTAAATTCGGTTTGAACCATAACGGAACGGGCGGTTTGCTCTCCGACAAGAACATCATAGGTGCTGAATTCGACTTCGCTTTTGTCAATGCCGACGCCTGATGTGGAATTGCCTTGCGGGTCTATGTCTATAAGCAGAGTTTTGTAGCCCTTTTGACCCAAACCGGCAGCCATATTAACACAGGTTGTGGTTTTGCCGACACCGCCTTTTTGATTGAAAATTGCAACAGTTTTGCTCATAAAGTCACCTCATTTGTTTACTGATATTATTATACTACTATACCGATTATATATCAAGGTGAATATATGGTGTATGTTCCACATGAAACATCAATATGTGGCTTTGAATGTTTCATATGAAACATTATTGTTATAATGCTATAAACCAAACGTTGTTTCACATGAAACAATGCAAAACGGACAGGCATAACCTGTCCGTTCCGCTGTGATGAAAAGAGGAGAATATGTTTAAAATGGTTTTACCCATTTTAAGCCGATTTTTGACCGACCGCCTTGGGTATTTTGATTCGATACTCAATGTACTCATCGGTTTCTGTTTGGTCAGATATGGCATCAATTCCCGATTCCTGCATCGTTTTGATAGCCTTGTTGACCGTGTTGACAAATATTCTGAAATCCTTGTAAATAGGATGGTTTGTTCGTTTTTTAGGCTTTGGCTTTGCATAAAATGTTGCAATATAGCTTTCCGTTTGGGCAACATTCAAGTGTCTGTCCTTGATTACATTGAGCACAGTCCAGATGTCTTTTTCATCCTCAATGGCAAGGAGTGCCCTTGCATGTCGCTCGGTGAGGTGCTCTTTTTCAATAAAATATCGCACATCAACAGGAAGTTTGAGCAAACGCACCTTGTTTGAAAGTGCCGATTGGCTCTTGCCGAGCGCTTTGGATATGTCTTGCTGGGTCATCCCGAACACCGTCATAAGCTGTCCGATTGCCACCGCTTCTTCAAAAAAAGACAAATCCTCACGCTGCACATTTTCGAGTATGGAATACACAGCCGATTGCTCTCGGTCTATATCCATCTCTATGCACGGCACGGTGTCTATGCCTGCCAAAATTGCGGCACGGAGTCGGCGTTCACCTGCTATAATTTCGCAGTAATCCGAATTGTTCATTCTGCGAATAAGGAGCGGTTGAAGTATTCCGTTTTCTTTGATTGAATTGGCGAGTGCAAGCATTTCTTCCGATTGAAATTGATGCCTCGGCTGATTTGGATTAGGCAACAGCTTTTCGGTTGCTATATATGAGATATTGTTCATAAGCCTGTCCTTTCGATATATCTATATTATCATAAACAACACAAAAAGAAAAGGATTTCTCATCGTGAGAAATCCCTTTATTTCGTCAAAAAGTCCCTTTTTACAAAGGCTTTGTTGATATTTTTTTGGACTTACGGGGGAACTGTGTCGGAGTTTGCGATATTTTTTTAATCACAACTATTGAGCGTGGTTCTGTTCCGTTGAGTTTATATGAAATATTTTCCACAACTTCACCACCAAGGGTTGAAATTGCATCCTTTGCCGATTCGGTATCGTCACTGCTACCCTTGAGCGCCACGAAATATCCGCCGACTTTTACGAACGGCAGGCAGTACTCGGCGAGCACATTCATAGGCGCAACGGCTCTTGCGGTTGCCAAATCGAACATTTCTCGGTAATTTTTGTCTTGTCCTGAGTCTTCTGCACGAGAATGAATGAGCTGTGCTTCAAGTCCGAGGGCGTGGATGGCTGTATCCAAGAATGTTAATCTTTTGTTAATTGCGTCCATCATAGTTAGACATAAATCAGGTTTATAGATGAGTAACGGCACACTCGGAAAGCCTGCTCCGGCACCAACATCAATAACCGTTTTGACATTTTCCAAATCAAAATACTTTGGAAGCATAAGGCAGTCGAGAAAATGTTTAACCTCAATTTCCTCCGGTTCGGTGATTGCGGTCAAATTCATCTTGCCGTTCCACTCCACAAGAAGCTCGGCGTACTTGTCAAATCTGTCGAGTGCTTGCTCGTCAAGAGTTATTCCATTTTCTTTTGCAATGTTGCAAAGTCGATTTTTGTCAATCATTGTGCATACTCTCCAAAATAATATTCAACGCCGTGATGTCGGCAGGGTTAACACCGCTGATACGGCTTGCCTGTCCGAGATTTTGCGGACGGATTTTTGACAGCTTCTCAATAGCTTCAAGTCGCAAACCTTTAAGCGTGGAATAATCAATGTCGGCAGGGATTTGCTTTGCCTCGATTCGGCGCATTTCCTTAATCTGTGCTTCCTGCTTTTTGATGTAACCCTCGTATTTTATGCTGATTTCAACCTGTTCAAAAACTTCAAACGGAAGGTCGGGGCGGTCAACATCAATCGTTTTGAGGTCATCATATGTAATCTGTGGTCTGCGGAGAAGTTCAATCATTTTACATCCTGTTTTAAGTGGGGCAGTGCCCTTGGATGTCAAAATTTGCTGAACCTCATCGGTCATCGGAACGGACAAATTCTTAACACGGTTGAACTCTTCCTTGATAAGTTCCTGTTTCTTGCAAAACTTTGCAAAACGCTCGTCGCTGATAAGTCCGATTTTATGGCCTGTCGGGGTGAGGCGAATGTCCGCATTGTCCTGACGGAGCACCAAACGGTATTCGCTTCGGCTCGTCATCATTCTGTACGGGTCGGAACAACCCTTTGTAACAAGGTCGTCAATCAAAGTGCCGATGTACGAACCGCCACGGTCGAGAATGAGCGGTTCTTCGCCCTTGATTTTGAGCGCTGCGTTAATTCCGGCAACAAGTCCCTGTGCCGCTGCCTCCTCGTAACCGCTCGAACCGTTGAACTGTCCTGCGCCGTAAAGCCCCGGAATGTCGAGAAATTCAAGAGTTGCTTTGAGTGCGGTCGGGTCAACGCAGTCATATTCGATAGCGTAAGCCGCCCTCATAACCTGCGCGTGCTCAAGTCCTTTGATTGTGTGGATAAACGCAAGTTGAACATCCTCGGGAAGTGAGGAGCTCAAACCCTGCAAGTACATTTCTTCTGTGTTTTCGCCACAAGGTTCGATGAAAAGCTGATGTCTTTCCTTGTCGGCAAACCTAACGATTTTGTCCTCAAAACTCGGACAATAGCGAGGTCCTTTGCCCTCGATTTTTCCGCTGTACATCGGTGAACGGTCAAGGTTGTCGAGAATAATCTGCTTCGTTTTCTCGTTTGAATAAGTGATGTGGCAAACAACCTTGTTTTCAGGGCGCTTGTCGGTTTCAAACGAAAACGGCACGGTGACCCCATCGCCCTCTTGAACATCAAGTCCGTCAAAATCAATGCTTCGTCTGTTGACACGGCTCGGTGTGCCCGTCTTAAATCTGCGAAGCGGAATGTTGAGTTTGTAAAGTGCCTTGCTGAGTTCGTTAGCAGGGAACATTCCGTCAGGTCCGCTTTCGTATGTGACATCGCCGATGTAAACTCTGCCACCCAAAAATGTGCCTGTCGCAATGATTACAGCCTTGGCGCTGAACAACGCTTCAAGCCTTGTCTTGACAATCCACTCGTCACCGTCTTTGTAGAGGTCAACGATTTCGCCCTGACGAATGTCGAGATTGTCGGTGAGTTCAAGGGTGTGCTTCATTCCGGCAGAGTATTCACGCCTGTCGATTTGAGCACGGAGCGAGTGAACCGCAGGACCTTTGCCGAGGTTGAGCATTCTGCTTTGGAGCGAATACTTGTCCGCCGCCTTGCCCATTTCTCCGCCGAGGGCATCAATTTCTCTGACAAGGTGACCTTTGCTTGTGCCACCGATTGACGGATTGCACGGCATATTGCCGACCCAATCCAAATTTATTGTAAACACGGCGGTTTTCACGCCGAGCCTTGCAGATGCAAGCGCCGCTTCAATTCCTGCGTGACCTGCACCGATAACTATTACATCATATTTTCCGCCAAAATATTCCATAATTCTCCACTAAAATTATTTTCCAACACAAAACTTGCTGAAAATGTTGTTAACTACTTCTGTTGTTGCCTTTTTGCCTGTGAGCGAGAGAAGCTCCTCAACCGCACTGTCAACCATAACATTAACTGCGTCATAGGTCACGCCCATCTCAACTCCGCCGATTGCTTCGGCAATATTTTCCTTGGCATTTTGGCAATTCTGCCTTTGACGAAGGTTCGCCAAAATCGGAGCGCCCGTGTCAAAATCCTGAACACCGAGCAATTCCTCGACTGCCGAGGACAACTCCTTTAAGCCTTTGTTTTCCTTTGCGCAGATGTAAACCACCTTTGCAAATGCGTTTTCTATTTCGTCTGTTTCAAGCCTTTGTTCAAGGTCAACCTTGTTGATGACCGCAACGGCAGGCTTGCTTTTTGCTTTTTCAAGAATTTCTCTGTCCTGCTTTTGAAGCGGTTTGTTGTTGTCAAAAACTGCAAGAACAAGCTGTGCTTCGTCAAGTGCCTTGTACGCTTTGTCAATTCCGATGCTTTCCACCACATCATCACTTTCACGCAGACCTGCCGTGTCACGCAGATGAAGAACAAGGTCGCCGAGGCGAACGCTCTCCTCAACAATGTCACGGGTTGTGCCCTCAATTTGAGTGACAATGCTCTTGTCCCTGCCGACAAGCATATTCATCAAACTGCTTTTGCCGACATTAGGCATACCGACAATCGCCGTGTCAACTCCGTCAATCACGGTTTGACCGTTGTCGTAATTTTTCAGCAATTCGTCAAGCTCACCCTCACACTCTTTTAGAGTTGCAAGCAATTCTGTTTCTTCAAGTTCGGGGATTTCCTCATCGGGATAATCAACCCAAGCCGACATCAGAGCCGACATATCAAGCAATTTTTGGAGCACCGAATTAATCTTATCGCTCAAAGAACCCTGCAAGGCATTGAAAGAGGCTTTCATTCCTGCTTCGCCCTGTGCAGAAATCAGGCTTGCCACCGATTCCGCCTGGGTCAAATCCATTTTGCCGTTGAGGAACGCCCTCTTTGTAAATTCGCCCGCCTCGGCAGGCTTTGCACCTGCATCAAGCACGGCTTCCAAGGTTTTTTGAACTATAAGAAGTCCGCCGTGAACACTGATTTCCACAACATCCTCGCCCGTGTAGGATTTTGGAGCTTTGAACACAAGCGCAACCGCATTATCGCTCGGTTGACCGCCGATTATAACATTGCCGAATTTTGCTCTATATCCGCCGAGGTCTGCAAGCAAACTGCCGTCCATAGCCTTAAAAACTCTGTCCGCAACCGCTGTTGCCTCGTCACCGCTTATTCTGATTACACCGATTCCGCCTGCCGCATTACCAGTTGCTATTGCTGCAATAGTTGACATACTCCTTCTCCCACTTTCTAAAAATTTATGCAAAAAAGGTGCAAAATACCAAACCCATAAGAATATGGTTAGTACACTGCACCTTTCACCTGCTTATTTATTCACTTCAATCTTGCCGAACTTTGGCAAATCTGCTCTGTCTGCCTTTGGTGTGTGATTTTCCGGAGCCTTTGTTACAGCCTGGCTTCTACCGCCTCTGCGATAGTTTCCGCCGTTGCCACCGTTTCTCTTTACACCGCCTGTTGGCTCAAGAACAACTCGTCTGTCCTGATTGTATCCGATTGAGCGTGATTCAACACCTTCAATTTCCTGCACTGCTGTGTGGATAATTCTTCTCTCGTACGGATTCATTGGCTCAAATGTGTATCTTCTGCCTGTGCGAAGAACTCTTTGAGCGTTTTTCTTTGCAAGATTTGAGAGAGTCATAGCTCTCTTTTCTCTGTAGTTGCCGACATTAATCACAACTCTGACATATTCCATAGTGCTCTTCTTGATAACAAGAGAAAGAAGATACTGGATGCTGTCGAGTGTTTCGCCTCTGTGACCGATTACAATTCCGTAATCTTCACAATCAAGGTCGATTGTTACAACGCCCTCGGCATAAGACGCTTCAATTTTTGGATCAACAATCTTTAATCCCTCAAGGATTGTCAAGAAGTAGCTCTTTGCATATTCAAGGTCTACGCTCTTTGGATAATCCTTTTTAGGCTGGTCGCTCTTTGCCTCTTGCGCCTCGGCAGGCTTTGCCGGAGCATCCTGCTTTTTTGGAGCTTGTGGCTTCTTTGGAGCAACTTGCTTTTTTTGTGCCGGCTTTTGCTGTGCCGGTTTCTTCTCCGGAGTCGGCTTTTTTGCCTTTTCAGGGCGTTTGCCGTCATCGAAAGAAACCTTAACCTCAAAGTCCTTTTTGCCAAAGCCTAAAAAACCTTTGCTTCCTGTTTGGAGCACTTCGGTCTTTATTTCAGCGCCTGCAGGAGCATTAAGCATTGCTTTTGCAGAAGCAACAGCGTCCTCCAAGGTTTTGCCGGAACCGATTCTTTCTATAATCATATATAAATCTCCGATTTATTTTGTCTTTTTTATGCTTTCTTCTCTCGAACGGCGCTCGATGGTTGCTTCAATCATTTGACGGGCAACATTGCGCTTTGGTGGGAAGAATTTTGCCATAAACACCTGCTGTGCGGTTGCAACAAGGTTGGAAATAATCCAATAGAAGCCTACTGCGGCTGAAACCTTGAATGAGATGTAGAAAGAGAAAAACGGCATCATAAGCATCATAATCATCATTTGCTGACCTTGAGCGGCAGCTGCCGGATTTTGCTTTTTCTGAATCTGCTGTGACAACAGTGTTGAGCCAAAAGAAGTAACCAAGCAGAGAATTGGGATGATTATTATTGGGTCTTTCCAGTTCTTAAAGTTCGGAATTTGAGTCATATCAAGGTTTCCGATAAACATATGTGCCTTGTAGTCGGCAATCGCATTAAGCTTCGCCTCAGTGAAAAGTTCAGGGAACTTGTTTGCAAGCACATCCTTGTAAATATCGAAATTTTGGAGAATTTCAATCTGGAAATAATTGCCCTTAATTTCGTGCACCTTGTTGAGTGCCTTGAAAATCGCATCACTGTTTGACGCAATATCAACGCCGATGATATATTGGATAGGATAGTAAATAATACCGATAATACCCATCAAAAATACCATTTGAAAGACCATAGGACCACAGCCCATATTCATAGGATTATGACCTTCACGATTGTAAAGCTCCTGCATTTCCTCTTGCATTTTCTGACGGTCTCTCGGGTCATTTGAATTTGCGTACTTCTTTTGAATTTTTTGAATTTTCGGCTGAAGACGGGATGTCTTTGCCATTGTTTTTTGCTGTTTGAGGTTTAATGGGAACAATATCAAACGGGTAACGATGGTGAACACAATAAGAGCAAGGAAGTATTGGTCATTGAAAAGCATCAACAAGCCTTCCATACACTTACCGAACAACCAGTACAGCGGTTTAAACAAACCCATACCGTTCGATACAGCCATAGTAATAGTAGTTATCACCGATAATTGTCCTCTTGCTTTGTTTTTTTCATCGGAACAGGGTCGTATCCACCCTTAAAAAAAGGATTGCAACGCAATATTCTCCTTATGGCAAGCAATGTGCCCTTGAATATTCCGTGAATTTGTATTGCCTCGATGGCGTATTGCGAGCAGGTTGGTGTGTATCTGCAAGCACCGTGCGAAAACCTCGGCGACAAAGTCACCTGATAGGTTCTTATCAAAAATATCATAATCTTTTTGATAAAAGCGTTAATCTTCTTCATTCTTAACAGCACCTATTGCCTGCATATGCTTGAGCATAGCCCTCTCCACAACATCCTCCTTGCACTCGGTTGTTCTTGTTCTTGCAACAAAAACAAAATCCCAACTGCCCTCGATGAGTGGCTCAATATTCCTGAAGGCTACTCGAATAACTCGGCGAGCACGGTTGCGCTGAACTGCACCGCCAATTTTTTTGCTTGTGGTTATTCCGTAGCGGACACCGCCCCTACGACTTTTCATTCCGTAGGTAACAAGCGCAGAGCTTGCCTCGCTTTTGCCCCTGTAATACAATCTGCGAAAATCCTTATTTTCCTTTAAGGTTTGACCTTTCACAAAATCGTTCCTTTACTTGCTAATTAGTAAGAAAGTGACTTTCTGCCCTTTGCACGACGGCGAGCAAGTACCTTTCTACCATTCTTTGTTGACATTCTCTTTCTGAAGCCATGAACCTTCTGTGCATGTCTCTTCTTTGGTTGAAATGTTCTCTTCATTCTTTTTCACTACCTTTCGCAAAGACTAAACTCGTCTTAATCTTTTATAATCTCTGTGCGGTATAGCACAGGCAAAACGCTTTTTTGATATGTGGCAAAACTACCACACATACTATTAGCCTTGATATTATATTATAAAATATGTCAATTTGTCAACAAAAACTTGTATTTATTCTAAATATATTATATAATGGCACTATATGTTGGGGGTGAGCAGGGTGTCAACAACTAAAAATACCGTTTTGGGCATAAAAAAATTTTCAAATATCCTGTTCACATTGGCGATTTTTTTCTCCTCGTGCCAATTTCTTTACAACTACAATCACTTTCTTTTGTCGTTATATTTTAGATATAGCTGGCTTAAACTTCTGCTTGCTCTCATAGTGCCGATTGCCGTCACTGTAATTCATTATCTGATAAATCACGATTTGATTTATATTGCCGACCGCACAGCGTCGGTTATGATTGTCTTTTCAATTTTATTTGTGCTCGACGGCATAAATCTGCGACATTTTGATATGACAGACCGCTCTCGGTCGCTTCATCAGCTCATTTTTGGGTTGGAAACTTTCTTTTCCGTTTTGGCGGTCATAACTTTGATTACGCTTATCCGCCAAAAAGACAGAGAACTCAACAATCATTACGCCGAATCGCTCAAAGCGTTCTTTTCGGGTTCAATTCCGGTTATGGTTATCGGGTTTGCAAAAATTTATTTTTCATCTCGTATTTACGGCATAGTATACAATCCGCCAAACCTCATCCCTTTCAACGGCGAAATGAGTGAGTTTGCCAAAAGCGGAGAGCTTGAGTTACTCATCAGGGACGCAGGCAATGTGCTGTTTTTTACGGCTTTGGTCATTGTGCTTTTGGGGATTACAAAGCGGTGCAAATTCTTTTGGGGGATTTGTTTGCCCGTTGCAATCAGCATTTCTATGGAGTTTTATCAATACTTTTTTAAGTGTGGTGACCCCGATATAGACGATGTTATACTCAACACGGTTGGGGCAATCCTCGGCTGTGTGATTTACAAATTTATTATAGAAAAAATCAAGGAGAATGAATTATGCTGGGAATCATTGGAGCAATGGATGTGGAGGTAGCAAGCATCAAGGCAAAGGTCAAAGATGCTGTTGAAACCGAAATTGCGGGCATAGTTTTTGTTTGCGGAACAATCGAAAATGTTATGGTCACTGTTGCACAGTGCTCACCGGGCAAAGTGAACGCTTCGCTGTGCACACAGATTATGATTGACCGCTTCAAGCCTGATGCAATCATCAATGTAGGCGTTGGCTGTTCGCTTTCAAGCGATGTAATCATCAAAAATGTTGTTATCGCAAACGATGTTTGCGAATATGATATTGACATCACGGCTCTTGGTGAACCGAGAGGCTTCATCAACGGACTGAATGTCATCAAGGTTGAAACCGACAGAGAGATTTCCGAAGCGCTCAGCCAGTGTGCAATCCGTTGCGGAGAAAAAATCCACAGGGGCACGGTTGCTTCGGGCGACACCTTCATTGCATCACAGGAGCTTAAAGACCTTATTTCAACCGAATTCAACGCAATTTGCGGAGAAATGGAAGGCGGTGCAATCGGTCACACCTGCAAGGCAAACGGAGTTCCTTTTGCTGTTCTGCGTTCCATCAGTGACGGCGGTGACGCAAATGCACAGATGGATTATCCGACCTTCAAGATGATTGCTGCCAAAATCAGCACCGACATCATACTTGAATACATCAAAACCCAAAAAACACAGTTTGAATTGTAATCAAAATTCATAGGGGCTAACTGTGTTTGACTAACAACGAAAAAGAACGGCAACAACTGCCGTTCCGTTTCGATATATATTGCAATCTGACTTGCCGGGCAACGCCCGATAATTTACTCTAAAATGTAGTTTGACAAAATGTATTCCTCTGCCTCGGTGATAATATCCTTGAGCGGAGCAAATTGGTTTTCGTCAATGCCTGTGCGTGACTTGTCCTCAATGAGCACAAACTTTGCGTCTTGCACTGCAATTGCTGCCGATGCCAAATCACGGGCAACAGAATAATCAATTCTGAAAAGTTCTTTTGGCAAATCGCCGGCTTTTGCAAGGGTTAATGCACCACGGTATATGCAAAGCATAAAGTAATCATATACAAATTTGCTTTGATTATTGTTTGCACCTGCGGTTGCAAGCTCAAGCAAATATTTTGTTGCGAGCGCCATAGATTTGATTGACCTACCCTCGCCGCTGCCGTCAAGAGCGGAAAGCACATTACCGTTAAATCCGTTTCTGCTTTCGCTTACACCAAGCAGATAATCTGTGGTCACTCCGTAATATCGGCTGCATTTAATAACAAAATCAAGCCCACATTCTCTTATGCCCTTTTCATAATGAGAAAGAAGTGCTTGAGAAATACCCAAATCGGTGGCAGCCTTTTTTTGGCTGATACCTCTCTCTTTTCTCATTTTTGAAAGCATTTGGGAGAATTTGGACAGCTTTTCTGTTTCGTTCTTCATAGCTTCCCCTTAAATCAATTCCTAAATATTAGAACAAAGCGATAGTTCTCTTCTCAACACTATACAATTTGTAATCTGAATATATACTATCACTTATTATACTTTTTGTAAAGAACTATTTTTTATTTGTTGTATTTTTGTAATATTTTGGTTAAAAATCACTTTCACGGAGGTTTTAAATAATGAAATCATACACAGTGTATTTATTAAGGCACGGACTCACAAAAGGCAATCTTAACGCACAGTATATTGGGCATACGGATTATCCTTTGTCCACATTTGGTATAGAACAGCTCAAAGAGATAAAAAAAGAGCACCCGTATCCCGAGGTGGATGCCGTGTTCGTTTCTCCACTAAAAAGGGCAATGGAGTCGGCTGACATTATGTACCCAAAAAATAACAAAATTGTAATAGATAACTTCATCGAGTACTCATTCGGCGAGTTTGAGGAACTTACGGCAGACGATTTGAAGGACAACGAGGACTTCAAAAACTGGCTTCACGGCGATATGTATGCACGCCCGCCGTTTGGCGAAAGCAACGCAGAATTTGTGCAGAGAGTCTGCAAAGCGTTTGAACAAGTCGTTGAGGGTTGTGTATCAACCGGCACAGAAAAGTTTGCCATCGTGTCGCACGCAGGAGTTTTGATGACGATTTTGTCGTGCTACGGCTTGCCCGAAGCACCTATGGCACATTGGCAAATGGATGCCGGCTATGGCTACAAGCTCCGCATCACACCGTCAATTTGGATGCAGGGCAAAAAAGTTGAAGTTGTTGACACCGTACCCGTTTCGCTAAACGAATTGGAAAAATAAATCAAAATATTAATGCCTCCCGTTATGTGGGAGGCATTTTTTGTAGGGGCGACCTGACGGATCTAAACCGTAGGGGCGACCTGCGGTCGCCTAATAATTAAAAAAAGTAGGCTGTTGAGAAAGTTTCTGAATTTCGTTTTCTTGCGAGCGGGAGCTGTACGATTGTACCGCCCCCGAGCAAAAAACGAAAAACGCCAAAATGCCGTAGGTTCAATACCTACGGCATTTTTAAAACCCCACCGTCAACACTTCGTGTTGCCACCTCCCCTTGCGTCAATGGGAGGCATAATTCGGTTAATAATATTTTGGCGTGGTTCAGGAATTTTATCGACAGTCATCGAATATTAATTGGTTTATTCTTCGTCAGTTTTTTCAGGTGCACGGGTGGTTACTTCACCGTAGTTTTCGTTGGTGTAGGTTGCCTGCACGGCATAGCCTGTTTCCGAATAAAAGCCTGATTCACGGCAGTTGATGTAGTCAACTCTTGTGCGTGCAAGAGTGATGTTGCTCTTGCCGTAAATGTCCATTTGGAGCATATATGCGTCCATCGGATAGTCGGCTTTCCAGCACCAAGCGCCATAGAAAGTACCGCCTGCGCCGTTCTCGTCATTTCTGTATTCAGGAAGATTTGACGTCTTAACGGCATAGTTCATCCAACCCTCTTTGAGTGCATATTTTGCGGTTGAAACGATATTGCTCTTTGGCATATCGGTGCGGATGTAAGGCACCATATCGTTGAGGATTTTGAGAAGCTGAACGCTTGAAGCGCCCTTCAAATCGTCAAACACTTTTGTAAGACAAATCTTTTGGCGGTTTGCACGCATATTGTCGGAGTCAATCTTTCTGATTCTGCAATAAGCGAGAGCCTGCTTGCCCGAAAGTTTGAGCATGCCCTTTGTTCCGTCAAATGTTTTATCGATGTAAACACCGCCGTATCTCTTTTGGTGGTTGTTGATTTCGTTAATTTCGGCACTTGTGAGTTCAAGCTCAACTCCGCCCAAATTGTCGATTATCTTTTCAAAACTTGTGAAGTTTACAATAACATAGTTGTCTATCTTGATTTTATAAAGATTTTCAACTGCTGAAATATAGGTGTGAATATTACCGCCGTCAGTGGACATTGCGCCGTTGATTTTGCCGAAGTGACCCGTTGATTCGTCACCCGGAGTGTTTTCCCAATAAGCGTAGGCATCACGGAGAATTGATGTGAGTTTAATCTGCTTTGTGTCAAGATTTACGCTTGCAATGATTGCAGAGTCGGCTCTCGTTCCGCTTTCAAGCACATTTTTGCCACGGGTGTCCTCACCGATGAGCATAATGTTGAGCACTCTTGTTGACGATACAGGCGAACCGTTCTTGTACCACTTCTTAATCATATCTTTGAGCGAGCCGATTTCCGATGCGTCTGCTTCTTCAATCGGGTCAAAGCACTCAACTCGCTCGTCCATTCTGAACGAAGAAACGCTGACTTGCTTGTCCGCATTTTCGTCCGTCACGGTTTCTAAAATATTGTTGACATACCAATAAACGCCGATTCCTGCACAAAGAACGATAACAAGCAGAATGAGAATAACCTTAACAGCGGTGTTCTTCTTTTTCTTCTTGTCGTTTTTCTTCTTCTTTCTTGCACGGGCTCTGTCACGGGCATCCTTGTCGGAAGTGTTGATGTAGTAATTTTCGTAGTCGTTGTTTTGGTCAACTATTTCCTTAACATCAACAAAGTCCTCGTCATCCGCTTTTTGAGCCTTTTTTCTGCTCTTTTTCGGAGCGAAATTTATCGGTTCAAGCGGAGCTGTGTCCGTTTTTGGCGCTTTTTTGGCAGATTGAGCCTGCGGTTCAGACTTTTTTACAGGCTTTTCCGCTTTGCTTTCAGGCACTTTTCGATGAACAGGCTGTGCCTCTTGAACAGGCTCTTGTGTTTTATCATTTGTGGTTTGAGAATAAGTATCCTGCGATTCCTCCTCGGTTTCTTCGCTTGGAGTTATATCCTCAACGACAGGCTCCGGTTTTTTGCTGTTGATAACTTCTTCAACAACTTTTTGTGCGGCTTCGTTGTCCGACTTAATCTTAGCCTCGTTTTCCTCACGGCGTTTTTTAACCTCCGAGAGAATATCGTCGATATTATATCCTTTTTCCATAAATTACTCCTCTGTCGTCATCACTGACGGTTATTATTCCTCGGCAGGCACATCTTCATTCTGTGCCTCGGCATCTGTTTGCTCCGGAGCGGTGATTTCTTCCTCATCATTTGCTCGTTCAACAATGCCTATTGTTGCAACCTTTTCGTTGTCTTTAACGGTCATTACCTTAACGCCCTTTCCGCCTCTCTTGATAAGCGAGATTTGGTCGGCGTGGGTGCGGATTACAACACCGTCGGAGGTAATCATAATAACATCATTTTCTTCCATAACAGGAGCAATCATAGCAACCTTGCCGTATTTGTCGGTGTGGTAGTTGATAAGACCCTTGCCGGCTCTGCCCTGAACACGATAATCCTCAAAATCGGATCTTCTGCCGTAGCCGGTTTCTGATACGGTGAGGAGTTGCATATTTTCAACTGCAACCGCAAATCCGACAACATAGTCGCCCTCGGCAAGCTGAATAGCTCTTACACCTCTTGCGGTTCTGCCGATAAGACGGGCATCCTCTTCTTTGAAGCAAATAGCCATACCGTCATGAGTGGCAACAATGAGATTGCGTTCGCCGTCTGTGATTTCAACCCAGCAGAGTTCGTCACCTTCGTCAAGATTGATGGCAATAATGCCTGTTTTTCTGATATTGTTGTATTGATCAAGTGCTGTACGCTTAATGACGCCGTTTCGTGTGACCATACAGAGATATTCTCTGTCGCCGTCTTTTGGCACTTTAACCATTGCAGTAACTTTTTCGTCTTGTTCAATCGGCAAGAGGTTGATGACATTCATACCCTTGCTTGTTCTTGATGCTTCAGGAATTTGATAGCCCTTCAGCTTGAACACCTTGCCCATATTGGTGAATATGAGAATTGCGTCGTGAGTTGAACATGTAAACATATTCTTTGCAACATCTTCTTCTCGTCTTGACATACCCATAATGCCCTTGCCGCCACGGTTTTGAGCCTTGTAGGTGTCAACTGTCTGACGCTTGATGTAGCCACGCTCGGTGAGTGTGAGAATGCAGTCTTCAACAGGAATCAAGTCCTCATCGTCAACATCACCTGTGAATGCGGAAATTTCCGTTCTTCTTTCGTCACCGTATTTGTCGGCAACTTCACGGATTTCCGTCTTAATGATGTCAAGCACTCTATGTTCGTTATTGAGAATGTCGTTGTAGTCTTTGATTTTTTCGTGGAGTTCTTCCAACTCGTTCAAAATCTTTTCGATTTCAAGACCTGCCAACTGACCCAAACGGTAAGCAACGATAGCTGCTGCCTGTGGGTCATCAAAGCCGAACTTATCCATAATGGCTTGCTTTGCTTCGCTCTGTCCGCCACGGCAGGCACGAATTGTTGCGATAACCTCATCAACAATGTCAAGCGCCTTTGCAAGACCCTCCAAAATGTGAGCACGCTCTTCGGCTTTCTTGAGGTAAAATCTTGTTCTTCTTGTGATAATCTCCTCTTGGAATGAGATATATTTTTGAAGAATTTGCTTGAGCGTAAGAATTTTCGGTACTCCGCCGTCAAGTGCAAGGAGGATAACGCCGAATGTTGTTTGCATTTCGGTCATTTTGTAAAGATTATTGAGCACAACCTGTGCGTTTGCATCTCTCTTTATTGTGATTTCGATGTGCATACCGTGTCTGTCGGTATAGTCCTGCAAATCGGCAATGCCTTCAATTCTCTTGTCCTTGATGAGCTCGGCAATTTTTTCGATAAGTCGTCTTTTGTTTACGCTGTAAGGAAGTTCGGTAACGATAATCTTAAATCTGTCGTTCTTGGTTTCCTTGATTTCGGCTCTTGCACGAACAATAATTTTGCCTCTGCCTGTTGAATATGCTTCTCTGATGCCCTTTGCACCCATAATAATACCGTGGGTCGGGAAATCAGGACCTTTGATATATTGCATAATTTCTTCAAGCTCGGCGTCCGGATTGTCAATAAGACAGCAAACACCCTCTGCAACCTCGCCCATATTGTGAGGCGGAATGTTGGTTGCCATACCTACTGCGATACCCGATGAGCCGTTGATTAGCAAGCACGGGAACTTTGTAGGCAAAACTTCGGGTTCAACCTCTGTGTCGTCAAAGTTCGGAACCCAATTCACTGTGTCTTTTTTAATATCTTCAAGCATTTTGAGCGAAATCTTGCTCATTCTTGCTTCTGTATATCTGTATGCAGCGGCAGGGTCGCCGTCAACGCTACCGAAGTTTCCGTGACCGTCAACAAGCGGATGACGGAGCGAAAAGTCCTGTGCCATTCTTACCAAAGCATCATAAACGGATGCGTCACCGTGTGGGTGATAGTGACCGAGCACTTCACCGACAGTGGTAGCACACTTACGGTAAGGCTTGTCCGGATAAAGTCCGGTGTTGTACATTGCATAAAGTATTCTTCTGTGAACAGGCTTCAAGCCGTCCCTAACATCAGGGAGCGCACGGGAAACAATAACGCTCATTGAGTAATCAAGAAAGGCGCTTCTTATTTCCTTGCTGATTTCAACATCAACTATTTTTTGGTTAGAATAGTCAATATTGTCACGCACTACTTCTTTTCTTGCCATTTTGTAATATCTCCTATTCTAAAATTAAATATCAAGGTTCTTAACGAACTTTGCGTTTTGCTCGATAAACTGTCGTCTCGGCTCAACATCCTCACCCATAAGGATAGAGAAGTTTTCGCTTGCAATCTGTGCATCATCAACAGTAACACGCTTCATTGTTCTGAACTCGGGGTCCATTGTGGTTTCCCAAAGCTGTTCAGGGTCCATTTCACCAAGACCTTTGTATCGCTGAACATCGCAATCTCCGCCCATTTTTTGGGTGATTTCATCTCTCTGCTCGTCAGAATATGCGTATTCACTCTTTTTGTTCTTTGTCACCTTAAAGAGTGGCGGCATTGCCAAATAGACATGTCCGTGTTCAATAAGTTCAGGCATATATCTAAAGAAGAATGTAAGCAAAAGTGTTGTGATATGCGCACCGTCGACATCGGCATCCGCCATAAGCACAATTTTGTGGTAGCGGAGTTTTGAAATGTCAAAGTCCTCGCCGATACCCGTACCGAGTGCCGTGATTACAGGCACAAGTTTTTCGTTGCCGTAAACCTTGTCAAGTCGTGCCTTTTCAACATTAAGCATCTTGCCCCAAAGCGGAAGAATTGCCATATATTTCGGGTCACGGCCAAGTTTTGCGGAACCTCCCGCAGAGTCACCCTCGACGATGTAAATTTCGCATTTTTCAGGTTCTTTTGATGTGCAGTCCGAAAGTTTGCCCGGCAAAGAATTGCTCTCAAGCGGGGATTTTCTTCTTGCGTTTTCTCTTGCTTTTCTTGCTGCTTCTCTTGCACGGGAAGCGTCAAGCGATTTGTTGAGGAGTGCTTTTGCAACCTGCGGGTGTTCCTCAAAATATGTCATAAGTTTGTCGTAAACAAGACCCGACACAAGACCTGTCATTTCGGTATTTCCGAGTTTGCCCTTTGTTTGACCCTCAAACTGTGCCTCTGTCAACTTAACAGAGATAACAACGGTGATACCCTCACGAACATCGTCACCTGTAAATTTTTTGTCGTTGTCCTTGAGAATTCCGTATTTTTTGCCATAATCATTAAACACTCTTGTAAGGGCAGTCTTAAATCCTGTTTCGTGAGTACCGCCGTCAACAGTGTTGATGTTGTTTGCAAATGAAAGTTTTGTTTCGGAATAACTGTCGGTATAGCAAAGTGCAACTTCTGCACTCTTGTCATCCTTTGTAGTTGAAATATGGATAACTTCAGGCTGAATAGGAGTGAGTCCTCTGCTTTCATTTATCCATTCAACGAATGAGCGAATACCGCCCTCGTAGCAATAAACGGCAGTGTGTTCGTCCTCGCCGTACTTGTCGCCCTCCGGCTTTTCGGAAAGTTCTCTCTTGTCGGTAAGGCTGATTGAAAGACCTGCGTTGAGGAATGCTTGCTCACGAAGTCGTCTTTCAAGGATGTCAAAATCATATTGTGTTGTTTCTTGGAAGATTTCGTCATCTGCCTTGAATTTGATGAATGTGCCCTGACCGTCACTGTCGCCAATGATGTGCAAATCGTTTACAGGCACGCCTCTTTCAAATCTCTGCGCATAGATGTGGCCGTTTTGAGTTACCTCAACTTCAAGCCATTCCGAAAGTGCGTTTACAACCGATGAACCAACACCGTGCAAACCGCCCGAAACCTTGTAGCCCGAACCGCCGAATTTACCGCCTGCGTGAAGAACCGTAAGTACAACGGTTACGGCAGGAAGTCCTGTTTTTTCGTTGATACCGGTCGGAATACCACGGCCGTTATCACGAACTGTGATGATATTGCCCGGCAAAATTTCGGTTTCAATATGAGTACAATAGCCTGCAAGAGCCTCGTCAATAGAGTTGTCCACAATCTCGTAAACAAGGTGGTGAAGTCCTCTCGGTCCTGTTGAACCTATGTACATACCCGGTCTTTTTCTAACCGCCTCAAGTCCCTCAAGTACCTGAATATCATCCGCACTGTATTCTTCTGTTACAACTGTGTTGATATCCTCTTCCTCAAGATTGGTTAACTTCTTTTCTTCTTCCATTTTTTAACCCCATTTATTTGGCACGCTTGTTGAGTGTGCCCGTGTTTATCGGACTTACAAAAACATTTTTGTCTGTAACAACAAAACATTTCGGCAAGTCATAGTTTACATAAATTACTTTTTTGTCTTTTTCGGCTTTTTTGAGATAGTCCCTTGTCGCCTTGTTGACGGTTGAAGTGTCCATATCAAAAATACCGATAATATCCTTATCTCTCACGAGGGTGTCCTCGCCTATGTGCAAATACATTGTTAGCCCTCCGAGAGTGCTCCGTTTGCAATATGAAAAGTTTTGCCTTTTTTCAGTCGAAGCACGGTTTCTTTGTCACAGCATGTGATGAAAACCTGCAAATCTTTGATGTGGTTCAAAATATAATCCTGTCGCTTTTCGTCAAGTTCGCTCATAACATCGTCAAGCAGAGCAATCGGATTTTCACCCGTCATTTCTCGAAGCAGGCTTGCTTCCGCCAATTTGAGTGCAAGCACCGAGCTTCTTTGCTGACCCTGACTGCCAAAGGATTTTACGCTCCTGCCGTTGATCATAATTTCTATGTCGTCACGGTGCGGACCTTTGATTGTCGTGTGGTTGAGCACATCAATTTTTCTGTGACTTTTAATTTTATTATACAGCCTTTGTTCAATATCATTCACATCATCCGTGTAGGTGTCTGCTCCGATATAAACAAGTTCAATGTCCTCTTTGCCACCGCTGATACCCTCAAATATATCTTTAAGGTACGGTTTAATCGCCTTTAGGTACATAATTCGTTGATAAATTATTTTTGCACCCAAGTTTGCCAAGTTAACATCCCACACTTCAAGCATAGGTGCAACCGCATCAACGCTCTCTGCATTTCTCAACAGGGAGTTTCTTTGGACAAGAGTTCTGCTGTAATTTTTCAGCAATGTGCGATAATTGCTTTTTATTTGGCACAGTGCCCCGTCAATGAATTTTCGGCGTTCGTTCGGACCTTCCTTAATCATATTCAGATGGTCGGGACTGAAAATAATCGTTTTGATTTCGTCCCCGAGTTCTGTTGAACTTCTTTTTTTTATGCCGTTGAGGGTCACTGTTTTTCTGTCTTTAATGCTGATTTCGGCTGTTTGTTCTCTGCCGTTCGCAAAAAAATCGAGTTTCATTTTTGCGTAGTCGCAGTCAAATTTGACAAGTTCTTTGTCCTTTGCACCTCTGAAACTTTTTGCACCGCTGAACAAATATATTGCTTCAAGCAAATTGGTTTTGCCCTGTGCATTTTCGCCCCAAATGATGTTCACATCGTCAAAATCAATCGACAGTTCTTTTATATTTCTGTAATTTTCAAGTGTAATTGAATTAATCTTCATTTACTATCGTATAGTCAACCGCAAATGCCGTTACAACATCGCCGTTTCTGATTTTTTTACCTCTTGCGGTGCAAACTTCACCGTTCACACGGATGATTCCGTCTTGGATGAATTCTTTTGCCTGACCGCCTGTTTCTGCAATTCCTTTAAATTTAAGGAATGATTGCAACTGTATGAATTCGGTGTTTATTTTTACCGTTTCTTTTTGATGTTCTGCTGTTTTTACCTTAATTCTCATTTTTCAACCTCATTGGAAGTACAAGGAAAATAAAGTTGTCTGCGTTAATAGGCTTGATAACCGCAGGGCTGACAGGTCCGCAAAGTTCAATCTTCACTTCGTCTGTGTCACTTGCGTGGAGTGCATCAAGCATAAATTTTGAGTTAAAGCCTATTTCTACTCTGTCGCCCGATGTGTTTGCATGTGTGTAGTCCACAACTCTGCCGAGGCTTGACACGGTTGAAACTCTCATTTGGTCACCGTCAAACAAGCATCTAATCGGGTTTTTCTGATTATTTTCAATAACCGGCAATGTTCTTTCAATGCAGTCAATCGCATCATCTGTGTTGATGAGCACTGTTGTTTTTGAAACATTCGGAATTGCGGCATTGTAATCAATGAATTCACCGTCAAGAAGTCGGCTGATAATGCTGTAATTTTCAATTTCAAACACAATATGACGCTTGCTGATGAGCATATTCACGCTTTTGTCTTCTTCCAAATTGAAAAGTTTTGTAATTTCCTTAATTGTCTTTTTTGGAACAACAAAATCAAGAGGTTCACCGTTATAATTGATTTTTTCTTTTCTGATAGCAAGACGATAGCCGTCAACACCAATCATTGTGATTGTGTCGTCTGCAATTTCAAACTTAAGACCTGTGTAAACAGGCTTTGATGATTCGTTGTCTGCAACTGCAAAAACGGTTTGGTTGATCATTGAGTACATAAGTTTTTGGTCAAGTTCAATCTTATCTCCGTTATTAACAGACGGAAGTTCAGGGTAGTCCTCTGCGTCTATGCCGGAAATATTGTACTGTGCGGCACCGCTGATGATTGATACAGAACTACCGTTTGTTTCAATAGTAACCTCATCATTGTTAAGTTTGCGGATAATGTCGCAAAGCACCTTTGCATTGATTACTATTGCACCCGGCTCAACAACATCAACACTCATAATTGTGTTGATTCCAAATTCAAAGTCATAGCCTGTAAGGCTCAAAGTGTCGCTTCCGCATTCAATGAGAATACCCTCAATTGTCGGAATTGTTACCTTTGTGCTGACCGCTCTGATTACATTATTGCAGGCTGCCGATAATTCTTTTGTATTGCATATAAATTTCATACCGATGCTCCTCTTATATGATATAGCTATATACGGCTAATTAATTTATTTTTTCGTCTGTGTTGAAAATTCACAGCTCTGTTTGCCTCATTTTCGGTTTGGGAACGGGATTTGCTATCACAATATATCATTATTGTAGTATTAGTATTAGAGGCAGTGCAAAATGTGTAAAACTCTTGAAACCGTTTTAAACAAAGAATTTTGCCTCAAAAAATTTTAACATCCCGTTTGTGAAAAATTTGTTTAAAATGTGTAAAATTTTGGTTTTCCACATACTGTGTGAAAAATATAAGTGTGGAAACTTAAAATTTTGTGGAAAATAATTGCAATAAATTTTTTAAACCGCACCTTAATACATTAAATAAAATTTCTCTCTTTTTTGTGTATAGAGAGGTGGCAACACAAAGTGTTGACGAAAGGATTGTAAATATATTTTGTATATTAAATACAAAATATATTTGGTGCTTTTCGTTTTTTGCTCAGGGGCGGTACCTTTGTACAGCTCCCATTCGCAAGAAAACAAAATTTAAATAATTTCTTATCAATTATCTAATCTTTAAAATTTATTATTCCTTTACATTATTGATAATGTCGCTGACCTGATATTCAAGTGCAGAATCATTTTTCATTTTTTCTTCAAATTTTTCTACATTGTACATAACTGTTGAGTGGTCCTTGCCGAACTTTTCGCCGATTGCCTTAAAGCTCATATCGGTTACTTCACGGATGATGTAGAAGCACATTTTTCTTGCAATGGAAACATCGCTTGTTTGCTTCTTGCTGTAAATATCCTCAACAGAAACTCCTGTTGTTCTGCTGACTTCCTCAACAATAATTTTGAGCACATCACCGATTGGGCGAACATCATTTTGAACTGCTTTGATTGCACCCTGTGCAAGCGAAATGGTCGGTGTTTGCTCGCTGAATTTGCAGATTGCCTGCAATCTTTTTGTAATTCCTTCAAGCTGACGAATATTTGTTTTGATGTTTTGTGCAATGTATTCAACAACATTATCGTCCTCAATTTCAAAATCAAGAAGTTGTGCTTTTCTTTTGATGATGGCACATCTTGTTTCAAACTCGGGAGACTGAACATCTGCCAAAAGTCCGCTTTCAAATCTTGAGCAAAGACGCTCCGTGAGCGATTTAATTTCTTTTGGAGGACGGTCGGAGGTCAACACAATTTGTTTGCCGTTGTCTACAAGGCTGTTGAATGTGTGAAAGAACTCCTCTTCCGTCTGTGTTTTACCTGCGATGAACTGAACATCGTCAACCAAAAACAAATCAATATTGTTTCTGTATTTGTTATGGAATTCATCAACTGTCTTTTTGCCAAGGCTCTCGATAAATTCGTTTGCAAAATTTTCCGCCTTAACATAAGCAATTCGCATTTCAGGATAATTTCGGCTGACCTCATAGCTGATAGCGTTGAGGAGGTGGGTTTTGCCCAAACCGCTCGAGCCGTAAATAAAAAGCGGATTGTAGTTGTAGTATTTTGCGCCGTTGCTGATTTGACCGGCAGGGTCGGCTGCGATTGCTTTTGCCGCCGCATATGCAAATCTGTTGCTCGGACCGACAATGAAATTGTCAAAGGTAAATGTTTCGTTTTTAAAGTCTGCAAAACTGATTTCCGTTTTTTGCTTTTGACTCATTTCGTCCTCGGGGCAATAAAAATTGATTTTCACTTTAAATCCGCAAATAACTTCAAATGCTTCTTCAATCAATTTTCCGTATCTGCCAACAACCGTGTTTTTCTTAAACTCGTTGGCAAATTTCAGCGTTGCCTCGCTTCCGTTAAATTCTGTCATTTCTATAGGAGCAAACCACAAATTGTATGCTGTTTGGTTTGTTTGCTCTTTGCAATAAAGGAGAACATTTTGCCATAATTCTTGGTATGTATCCATAAATATAATAATCTCCGTTATGTAAAATTTGTTTTCATTAAATATTAAAAAGTATTTTGCCGAGTGGGCAACCTTGTCTGGCAATCTTGTTGGGGATAAAACAACAAGATTAAAAAACAAGATTGAGGCAATAATACATAATCTATTATAGTAAAGAAAAGAGTTTAAGTCAATAAATATTTAAAATAAAATAATAATTATATACTTCTATAATATATATACTGTATAAGATGTATGAGCAAAAACAAACAAAAACGACAGGGTCAACATCTTTCATTTTAGGTTGCAATTTGAATGTATTTATTTTATAATGAATTCAATATAAAATATAAGAAAGGCAGAATATGAAAATTTTTAAGCACCGTGGCGATATTTATATCAGCAAATCAAACGGTAAAAAGAGCAGAGAAGAGCATATTTTGCTTATTCTGCTTGTTGTAATTGTTATATTTACGGTTGCTTTTTTCGGCATATTGTCGCAGAAATATTCATCGGTCAAGGAATTTTTTGCGGGCGAAAATGTCACTGTCACCGAACAGGTCAATGCTGTTGAGGAATTGCCGAAAATTTCGGGCAAAAGCAACTTTTTGATTATAGAAACCGATGATGAAGAATCGGTCATTCACTTTGCATTTTTGGTGCAGGCAGATAAGGACACTCAAAGCTACAAGGTATGCACGCTTTCGCCGAACACCGACATTGACGGTCAATCGCTCTATGATTTGTATTCACTCGGCGGAGGAGCAACAATTCAAACAAAGTTGACTTCATATCTTGGGGTGGATATTGATTACTACGCTTCAATGAAAACGGATGATTTCATCGAATTTGTCAACAAACTCGGCACATATATTTATCCGTCAACCGATGTAATCAAATTCAGCAACGAAAATCCGGATGACAAGTACTCGGTTCGTATCGGCAAAGGCGAACAAAAGCTGTCAGGCTCCGAAACAGCCGATATTTTGCGTTATTATTCAAATGATATGGTGGATTATTCCAAAGCCAATCAAATTATCCTTTACGGGCTTACAGAGCTGTTTAACGAGGAAAATTTTGAAAATGCCGAGGCAATATTCCGATTGTTCATCAACAGTTCAACCACAAACATCACGGTTCGTGATTTTCAGGATAATATCGACTCCCTTGAAGTCTTTTGCAAAAAGAACAGAGATATTGCGGTTTATTCGGCAAAGGTCAAGTATTCGCAGTCGAATGTGCTCACTCCAAAATCCGTGCAGGAAATCAAGGGCTATTTCAGCAAGTAAATATTGTTTTACACAAAACTATAACGAGGAATTATTATGATTACAGAAGAAAACAAGCAAAAAATTATGAATGCTGTTCGTGACATTCTTGAAGCGGTGGGCGAGGATGTAAACCGTCCGGGACTTATTGAAACACCGAAAAGAGTGGCAAATATGTATGAGGAGATGTTTGCGGGACTTGACAGTGATGCAAAGCAACACCTCAAATTGTTTGATGAAAGGTCAAATGACGAGATGGTTATCGTGCGTGACATTCCGTTTTCGTCAATGTGCGAGCATCACTTGCTTCCGTTTGTCGGCAAGGCACATATTGCGTATATTCCGTCGGATAATAAGATTATCGGGCTTTCAAAATTTGCAAGAATTGTTGATAATTTTGCAAAAAGACCGCAGGTTCAGGAAAGATTGACCTCGGATATCGCCGACTTTTTGGAAGAAAATCTTTCGCCAAAGGGAGTTGCGGTTATCGTTGAAGCGGAGCACACATGTATGAACATCAGAGGTGCAAAGGCTTCGGGTTCGTCAACTATGACTTCCGCACTCCGTGGAATTATGAAAAAAGACGCACGCACAAGAGCAGAGGTTTTGTCATTGCTTCAAAGATAAAATCAAATACAGCTCTCCTTGTTTTTTGGGGGAGCTGTCGCATTTTGTATATGAATGTTTTTGGCAGAAAGGCAAAGTTATGATTTGGAAATGTACAGACAAAAATATTAAATACGGCGACCGACCGCTTATTATGGGCATTGTGAATGTCACACCCGACAGTTTTTCGGACGGTGGCGACCATTTTTCGCCCGAATCGGCGATTGAATGTGCCCTCAAATTGGTTGAGGACGGCGCCGACATTTTGGATTTTGGCGCACAGAGCACCAGACCCGGCTACACAGAGATTTCTCCTCTTGAGGAATTGGACAGGCTTGAGCCGATTATTTCAAAGGTCAGGGCACAGACGGATGTGCCGATAAGCATTGACACCTATTTTCCTGTTGTTGCACTCAACACGCTTGAATGGGGTGCAAACATCATCAATGATGTTAGTGGTGTTGTCACCAAAGAAATGGCAAAAGTTGTGAAAAATAACCAAGCAGGTTGGATAATTATGCACAACGGAGCGGGCGGAGTTGACGAGGTCAACAAATTTTTCGTTGATTCTGCACAGCAGTGCGATGCACTCGGAATTGACAGGGCACAAATTTGCTTTGATATGGGAATCGGATTTGGCAAGGACAGATTGCAGGATTTGGCTCTCATTTCCCGTGTAAGCGACTATAAGGTTGAAGGTTACCCTCTGTTACTCGGAACAAGCAGAAAGCGTGTTATAGGCGAATACGGTGGCGAGAGCGTGGCTAAAAACCGTGATTACGGCAACATAGCAGCGGACACAGCGGGCGTTTTGGGCGGAGTTGATATAATTCGCCTTCACAATGTAAAAGCTGAAAAACAGGGTATAGATATGGCGTACGCAATCAAAAAAATGCAAAGTAAGGAATAATTATGGATAAGATTTCAATCAAAGGCTTAAAACTTTTTGCCTACCACGGAGTTAATCCGGAGGAAAAAGAAAAAGGTCAAAATTTTGTTATAGATTTGGATTATTATGTAAACATCAACAAGGCTTGCCAGATGGACAGCCTTGACGACACGGTGAGCTATGCAAAAGTTGTCAAAACAATTCGCCGTGTATTCACAGCGGAAAAATATGATTTAATCGAAAGAGCGGCACAGGTTATCGCAGATGCGGTACTTGATGAATTTGAGGATATTTTCAAGGTGGAAGTTATTCTCAAAAAGCCCGAAGCACCAATCAGTGCGGATTTTGATTATGTTGCTGTTTCAATCACAAGAGAAAGGTAAAAAATTATGACTTATGTTCTTGCACTCGGCACAAATATCGGCAATCGCAAAGAAAATATCGACAATGCGGTTGAGTCGATAAATCTTGTGCCAAAAACTTCGGTTATCGCTTGCTCCTCGATTTACGAAACAGAGCCTGTCGGCTATGATGAGCAGGATGATTTTTACAATGCGGTTGTTCTTGTTGAAAGCGAGCTTGACCCTCACGAAATGCTTGGTGTGTGCCTCGGCATTGAGGCAGGTTTCGGTAGAATAAGAGTGATTAAAGACGGTCCGAGAGTTTTGGATATTGACCTCATTTTTGCGGAAGATAAGGTTATAAACACCGAAAATCTCATTTGTCCGCATCCTCGATATTCCGAGCGCAGATTTGTTCTTGAACCGCTTTTGGAGCTGTTTCCGAACGGCGAATTTTTTGGAAATAAATTCCTCAAATCGGCGGAAGAAATTGACGGTCAGTTTGTCAGAATTGCAGACAAAATTGATATAAAATAAAAAAATTACCTCTGTTATTATTACAGCAAAAGGCACAAACTATTATTGCCGATATGGCAAAAACGCTGTAATGAAAACGGAGGTATTTTTATGAATGTCAAAACATCAAGAATAATGATGAAGTGCATCGGCGCAACGCTTGCGCTCTGCTCTGTTGCGGCAGTTGCAGGAAGCTGTTGCTCAAATTCCACTTCGTCATCAACCAAAAAATTTATGAAAAAAACGATGAACAAAATGTCGGACATTGCAGACACCGTTGCATCGTTTATGTAAAAAAAGTCTCCTCTTTTGAGGAGACTTTGCAATTTTAGCAATTTTAAACTTATGCCTTGTTTACAGAACCGAAGAGTTCCATCTTTTCCTTAACTTTGTCGCAGATAGCCTGTGCGCCAGGAGCGAGGAGTTTACGAGGGTCAAAGCCCTTGCCTTCTAAGTCCTTACCTGCTTCGATGTAAGCACGGGTTGCTTCCTGGAATACAAGCTGGCATTCTGTGTTTACATTAATCTTTGAAACGCCGAGGTCGATAGCCTTCTTGATCATATCGTCAGGAATACCTGTACCACCGTGAAGAACGAGTGGCATAGCGCCTGTCTTTTGCTGAACAGCATCAAGAGTTTCGAATGAAAGACCTGCCCAGTTTGCAGGGTACTTACCGTGGATGTTGCCGATACCTGCAGCAAGCATATCAACGCCGAGGTCTGCAATCATCTTGCATTCGTTAGGGTCAGCACATTCGCCGGCACCGATAACGCCGTCTTCTTCACCGCCGATTGAACCAACTTCTGCTTCGATAGAAAGACCGAGGTTGTGAGCAACATTTACAAGTTCTGTTGTCTTTGCAACATTCTCCTCGATTGGATAGTGTGAACCGTCAAACATAATTGATGTGAAGCCTGCTTTGATGCACTTGTAGCAGCCTTCGTATGTGCCGTGGTCAAGATGAAGTGCAACAGGTACTGTGATACCGAGTTCTTCGTCCATAGCCTTTACCATAGCCGCAACGGTCTTAAATCCTGTCATATATTTGCCTGCACCCTCTGAAACACCCAAGATAACAGGGCTGTTGAGTTCTTGTGCAGTGAGAAGAATAGACTTTGTCCATTCAAGGTTGTTAATATTGAACTGACCTACTGCATAGTGGCCTTCTTTTGCTTTTTTAAGCATTTCTGTAGCGGAAACTAACATAATTTTACTCTCCTATATTGTTAAAATTTGAGTATTCCTACTCATTCACCAATAGTATAATACATTGATAAACAAATATCAACCTTTTTTTAAGGACTGCTGATAAAGATTCAGAAACTTTCTCAACAGCCTACTTTTTTTATTTTTTTAAGGCGAACGCAGTTTACCCTATGCTGTTATTCAATTTCCATAACTGATTTGAGTATCCATTTTGCGCTTTGTTGAACCTCGCCGATTGTGATGCCAAACGGTTTGCCGAGTGTTGCAAACAATGTACCGTCAGGTTTGCCGTTTGTAACTCTTTCACCGCCCGGCATAAGCAGATTTACACCGCTTCTGACTCTGTATGCTTGGTCACGCATTTTTGGAAATTCAATGCTCTTTGACGGGTGCATCCACCAGTCGGTCATAACATTGCCCTCGTAGCCCCATTCTCTGCGCAAAACGGTCACGCAGGTGTCGTAGTTGTAGTGGCTCCACACGCCGTTTATCTTGTTGTATGAAGTCATAATATTTTTAGGGTGAGCCTCTTTTACGCAGATTTCAAACGCTTTGAGGTAGATTTCACGCAATGCTCTTTCGCTGACTTGCGAATCGTTTGTGGTGCGTGCAAGTTCCTGATTGTTGCATGCAAAATGCTTTGGGCAAGCAGAACCGCCGAGCGATTGAACACCCCTTACGCAAGCCGTACCCATTTTTCCGCTCAAATACGGATCTTCCGAGAAATACTCAAAGTTTCGTCCGCACAGCGGATTTCTGTGGATGTTCATACCCGGAGCAAGCAGTACATCACTGCCCTTTTCTTTCATTTCCTTTGCAATGATTGAATACAGCTTTTCAACAAGTTTTGTATCAAATGTGCAGGCAAGAAGCGTGCCGATAGGCAAAAGTGAGCAGCACGATAAAATTCTTATGCCTGACGGACCGTCTGTTGTGATAATCGGCTTAACGCCTTTTTCACGCAGATTTTCAAGCACGCCGCCGTATGCTCCGGCGTTGCCTTTTGCACCGAGCGGAGAGTCCATTTTGTAGTCGCCTCTTGTGATTGCTTCAAGTTCAATGTTGTTGAGCTGTGCCACAAATTCATCAAGTGTTGCCTTGCCGTCTTTTACATCTTGGAGTTTAATTCCCTTGTCGCCCGTTTGTTCAATGTCGGCAGGGAGATTGTTGAGTATTCTTGTTGCAAGGTCATATTTTTCCTTTGCAACCATTTTTGTGCTTAGGAAGTAATTGCCGTGCTTTTCTTCCGCACGCCAAACAAGGAAGTCCGATTTAGGCGCACAAACTTGCTTCAGCTGTTCCCAAACCTCGGTGCTTTCCTGATAATATGTAAATACTTTTTCGGCCTCACGCACATTTTTGCCGACATAAAAATCGTATTCGCCTTTTTGGGTTACATACGAACTTGCGTTGTTTGTTGAACCGCAGTCGTCATATGATGTGAGCTGATACAAATCCACGCTCATAGTTACTTTTTGACTGCCGTTTGGCTCGATGAGTTCGGTTTTTGCAAAGCCGACAAGCTCTCTTTTAGGGTTGCCGAGCTTTCCGCAAGGCTTGTTGAGATAAAGCTCAACGGTTTCTTTTCCGGCAAGGTCGCCAGTATTTGTAACGGTGAACTCAAATTCAAAGCCGTTGCCGTTTGCTTTTGCCTTGTCGCACTTGATGTCAAAGGTTGTGTAGCTCAAGCCGAAGCCGAAAGGATAAAGCACTTTTTCCTTGGCAAAGCTTTCAAAATATCTGTAGCCTACAAATATATCTTCGGTGTATTCGTTTGTTTTTTTGTTGCCAAACTGTGCCGATGACGGATAATCATAGTAGTTTCTTGCAATGGTGTCGGTCAATCTGCCACTTGGGTTAACATTTCCGCAAAGCAGGTCTGCAACAGCGTCTCCGCTTTCCATTCCGCCCTGCCAAACATACATTACCGCACCGATTTTGTCGCCGTAATGCTTAACCCAGCTCATATCGATGATGTTGCCGACATTGAGGATGACGATTACCTTTTCAAAATGGGCGGTGATAAGGTCGAGCATTTCAATTTCTTCATCGTGAAGAAAATAACTGCCGTTTGCAAGGTCGCAATCTCTGTCCTCGCCCGATGAACGGCCGATTGTAACAACCGCCGTGTCGCTCTCCGTCCTTGCAGACGCAACAATTTCGTCAGTTAACGGCATTTCTTCGTATCGGAGTGGCCAGTGTGCCCAATATCCGTGGGATACAGGGTTTTTCTCTCGCCATTCCATATAAATGTTGTGCAGGGTGTAGTTGAGATTCAGCTTGTCGCAGTTTTCTATGCCTTCGGCAATGTCAATGTTGTACGGTCTGATTACATCTCCGCCGCTTCCGTAGCCAACAAAGAAGTAATCTTTGTATGTTCTGCCGAAAAGTGACACGGTTGTACCCTTTTTCAACGGCAAAACATTGTCATTTCTCAACAAAACCGCACCCTCTGCCGCCGCTTGACGGGCAAGCTCCGGCATACCTTTGGTTATTGTTTTTTCAACATCGGTATTTCCGTTTTCGTCTTGTGAAACAGAGGTGAATTTGGTCACGATTTTTCCGATTTTGTCGTTGAATTTTTCTTTAAAGGTCATAGCATTTCTCCTTTGGATTATGCAGTTGTTGACGGTTTGTACTGGTCCTCAAACAGTTTCTCAAGGTGCTCGCTTGTTTTTGCAAGTCGCCTTTGCGAAACCAAAAATACTATTTCATCCCCGGCTTTCAGCACAATATCGCCGTTTGGCGTGATGCTGTCCTCGCCACGCTCAACCGTGATGATGAGAGCGTGCTTGCCCCAATCAATGTCCTTAATTTTTTTGTTTGCAAGGTCGCTTCCTGTCGGAATAACAAAAGATTTGATGATTTTTTCTTTTTTGGCAATGTCTTTTTCTTTGATTTCTTCCGGAGTAGCCGAAAGTCTTGCAAGCAATGCTTCGTAAATCGGCTCACTGCCCAAAAGGTCGGATACCGCAAAGCTGATAAGTGCAACGGTTACAAGTGGAAGCAGGTTGTTCATATTTCCTGTCAACTCAAACACCAAAACAATACCTGTAATCGGGCTTTTGATGGTAGCCGAGAAAAATCCTGCCATACCGATAACGGCAAATTCCTGCCACAATTCGTTTGGAAGCCCCGAAATGTTGAGTGCAATCATACCAAATGACGCACCGAGATATGTACCCAAAATGCAAAGCGGATAAAGTGTACCGCCCGGTGCACCGCACGCAAAACAAATTGCGCCAAACAAAAATTTTGCAACAAGCAGGGTGAACATAACGCCAAAACCCGGCTTTTCGTTCATCAAAAACTCAACCATTGAGTGTCCGCCGCAAAGCACCTGTGGGCAGATAAGACCGACAATTCCGCTGAAAACGAAAACAATCGGAAGTTTTACATTGTTCGAAATTTTTTTCAGTTCCTTGAAGCAGTCCTGAATTTTGAGCATAATTTTTGTATATCCGACGCCCGAAAGTCCAAGGATGATTCCGAGCAGAATAAGAATCCAATAATATTTGAGCGGAAAAGTAACGGTGCTGTAGTTGAAAATTGTGTTTTGACCGAAAAACAGCTTTGACACAAAGTCGGCAACAACGGTTGAAACAATGCCCATACAAAGAATATTTTTGTCAAACGAGTGGTGAATTTCCTCCAGCACAAACATAATTCCTGTAAGCGGAGCGTTGAACGCAGCCGCCATACCGGCACCGGCACCGCAGGAAATCATACGAAGTTCGGTAGTTTTGTCTGCCTTTGTGATTTTTGCAACGCCCTTTGCCGCCATACCGCCAAGCTGAACGCTCGGACCTTCTCTGCCGAGTGAAAGACCTGCAAATACTGCGGCTGTACCGCCGATGAGTTTTGCAACAAGTACTCTCCACCAAGACGGCGACATTCTGCCTTTTACTTCGCCCGTAACCTGCGGAATACCCGAACCGCCGGCAGCAGGCTCCCATTTGATGATGTACGACACAAAAGTGCCAATCAGCCACAAAATGCCAAACCAAATTGCAATTTTCCACCAGCTACCGTGAACAAAGGTTAAAACCTTGTTGAGTCCGTCCTCCGCTACGGACAACATATATCGGTACAGCACTGCAATCAAGCCGGCAACCAAGCCAACTTCAAGCCCTCTTATCACAAGAAAGAAGGCTTCGCTGTTTTTTGATTCAATTTTTCTAATCGTGTTTAATTTCTTTTGCTCTCTCATACCTATATTATATATTTTAGTGTTCTATATTTCAACAACAAAATGGAAATATCCGCCGACAGAAATTGTGTTGATTTAGCTTTGGTGTTTGTGTATAATAATATTAGAAAAAGAAAGGGGCGATTTTATGACAAAAACAGAAATAGAAAATCAAATCAGACAACTGCTTGTAAAATACAATGCGGAATATGCGCTCCTTTTCGGCTCATATGCAAGGGGCGAAGAAACCGAAAATTCGGATGTTGATGTTGTTGTTTTTGGTGGTGACGGATTTAAAAAATATAATATTTTTGCCTTTGCCGAAGATTTGCGACAGCTCACGGGCAAGGATGTCGACGCATTTGAAATTTGCGAAATAGACAAATCCACACCGTTTTATGACAATGTTATTAAAGAAGGAATCAAGATTGCATGAAAAAGTCTGACACAGAAAGAATTAAAAAAATTGTTTCCACTTGGGATGCATTAAAAAGACAGATTGACGAACATTCAATTACAAAAGAGCAATTGCTTGATGATGAGTTTTTGCAATGGGCGGTCACAACACCTCTTTATAATATAGGTGAGCAAGTGTACAAAATCAGTGATGAAACAAAAAAACAAAATCCTCAAATTATTTGGAGCGTTGTGTCGGGTTTGCGTCACCGCCTTGTTCACGATTATGAGGGCATAAATTGGAGTATCATCGTTGATGTGATTTTTAACGAGATGGAAGAGTTTGTGAATGATGTCAAAAAGTTAATATAGGTTATTAAAAGAAAAATACCTCTCCGTTTGGAGAGGTAAATTTTTTGTTCATTAATCTCTGTAAATGATTGCTTCTCTTTCAGGGCCGTTTGAAACCATATTAATCTTATGGCCAAGCTCATTTTCAACAAAGAGAACATAGTCCTGTGCTTCCTTAGGGAGCTTGTCAAATTCCTTGATGCCTCTGATGTCGCAGTGCCAACCCTTAAGGGTTTTGAATACAGGCTTTGCCTTTTTGAGTACAGATGTTGTTGGGAAGTCTTTTGTTACTTCGCCGTCAATATCGTAACCAACGCAAACCTTGATTTCTTCAAGATATGAGAGGCAGTCGAGAGCGGTCATAACAACCTGTGTTGCGCCCTGACATTCAATGCCGTAGCGAGAAGCAACGCAGTCGAACCAACCAACTCTTCTCGGTCTGCCTGTTGTTGCGCCGAATTCGCCCTTGTCACCGCCGTGGATACGAAGTTCCTGTGCCTCGTCACCGAAGATTTCAGAAACAAATTCGCCTGCACCGACAGCAGATGAGTATGCCTTTGTTACAACAACGATGTCCTTAACCTCGTGAGGAGGAATGCCTGCACCTACGCAGCCGTAGCCTGCAAGTGTTGATGATGAAGTAACCATTGGATAAATGCCGAAGTCAGGGTCTTTAAGGGTGCCGAGCTGACCTTCAAGCAAGATGTTTTTGCCGTCTTTGAGTGCCTGTGCAATGTACTTGTGAGTGTCGCAAACATATGGTGCAATCTTTTCTCTGTACTCAACACAGGTAGCAAAAAGCTCATCCTCGTCAAGAAGCGGTTTGTGGTAAACATGCTCAAGAGTGAGGTTCTTGAGTGTGCAGATGTTCTTGAGCTTTGCCTTGAGAGTTTCGTCATCGAAAAGCTCGTTAACCTGAATACCGATTTTTGAATATTTGTCAGAGAAGAAAGGTGCAATACCGCTCTTTGTTGAACCAAATGCGTTTTTGCCGAGTCTTTCTTCCTCGTATGTGTCAAGTAAAATGTGATATGGCATAAGGATTTGTGCTCTGTCGCTTACAAGAAGCTTTGGATTAAGTCCTGCCTTTTTAATATCTTCAAGTTCGTTGATGAACTTGTTGATGTCAAGTGCAACACCGTTGCCGATGATGCAGGTTGTGTGGTCATAGCACACACCTGACGGCATCAAGTGAAGTGCAAATCTGCCGTGCTCGTTGATGATGGTGTGACCTGCGTTTGCACCACCCTGAAAGCGAATAACGATGTCGCTCTTTTCAGCGAACATATCTGTGATTTTACCTTTGCCTTCGTCGCCCCAGTTGGCGCCTACTATTGCTCGTACCATTTTTATTCTCCTTAGAATTTATATTAGGCGAAGCCGGTTCGCCCCTATGGTTTTGATTTGTAGGGGAGAATATCATCCTCCCGCAAAATATTTTAGTGGTGGAAGAGGCGGATGCCTGTCATTGCCATTGCAATGCCGTACTTGTCGCAACATTCGATAACATTTTCATCTCTTACCGAACCGCCCGGCTGTGCAATGTACTTAACGCCCGATTTAACAGCACGCTCGATATTGTCCTCAAACGGGAAGAACGCATCTGAACCGAGGGCAACATTGTCCATCTTTTCGTGCCATGCGGCTTTTTCTTCTGCCGTAAACGGTTCAGGCTTAACTGTGAAGTATCTTTGCCATACGCCGTCTTTGAGAAGTTCCTCATAATCATCAGAGATGTAAAGGTCAATGGCGTTGTCCGCATCACACTTCCTGATGCCGTCAATGAACGGAAGATTGAGCACTTTTTCGTTTCTTCTGAGCCAAAGCATATCTGCCTTTGAGCCTGCCATTCTTGTGCAGAGAATTCTGCTCTGCTGACCTGCGCCTACACCGAGGGTTTGACCGCCCTGTGCGTAAACAACAGAATTTGATTGAGTGTATTTGAGTGTAATCATAGAAATGAGCAAGTCGATTTTTGCGATTTCGGGAATTTCCTTAACCTTTGTCGGCATATCGTCAAACAAATCCATAGTGATTTTTGCATTGTTGCGTTTTTGCTCAAACTTAATGCCGAAAACCTGCTTTGTTTCCATCTCTTCAGGAACATAATCAGGGTCCATCTGGATGATGAGGAAGTTGCCTCTGCGCTTTGATTTGAGAAGCTCAAGTGCCTTGTCGCTGTATGACGGAGCAATGATACCGTCTGATACCTCTTTCATAAGGAACTGTGCAACGGATTCGTCACACTCGTCCGAAAGAGCAACAAAATCGCCGAATGATGATTGTCTGTCTGTGCTTCTTGCTCTGACATAAGCCTGTGCAATCGGAGAAAGCTCAAGACCGTCGGGAACCATACAAACCTTTCTGTCTGCTTCGTCAAGTGGCTGTGCAACTGCTGCGCCTGCCGGAGAAACATGCTTGAAGCTTGCGGCACTCGGAAGTCCTGTTGCTTCTTTTAGTTCTCTGACAAGTTGCCACGAATTGAAGGCGTCAAGCAAATTGATGTAGCCTGCCGCACCGTTAAGAACGGTGAACGGAAGTTCTTTGCCGTCCATATGGATTCTTGCCGGATTTTGGTTTGGGTTACATCCGTATTTCAACTTATACTCTGTCATTACTACACTCCTATAATTTTAGATAGTTATTCTATAATAAAATTACCATAGGTTATTATTGTACAATATTTTGTTGCAGTTTTCAAGTGAGAATGATACAATATTTAAAACAATATGTAGAAAAGGGGCGGGGTAATGCACGGCTTTTTGGTAGTTAATCACTATTTGCACGGCGGAAAGTACAACGAACTGCACGAGCATTTGTTGAAAACAGCCAAGGCAAAGGGCATAGATTTGGACATTGTAACCAACGAAAATGCGGTTTTTTTGGATGAAAAACCTGATTTTGTGCTTTTTTGGGATAAGGACACAATTCTTGCAAAGGCATTTGAAAACAGGGGCGTTCCTGTTTTTAATTCGGCACGCTCAATCGAAATTTGCGATGACAAGGCAAAAACCTATCTTGCCCTTGAAAATAAATTAAGCCAGCCAAAAACAATTATTGCACCGCTTTCGTTTTTTGCCGTTGATTATTCACAGTTTGTGAATATGGCGGTGGAAAAACTCGGACTTCCCGTTGTTTTCAAGGAGCGATGCGGTTCGTTCGGTGAACAGGTGCATTTGTGCCAAACGGTCGATGATGTGATGAATTGCATCAACGGCAAGCCGTTTCTTTTGCAGGAATATGTTGAGTGCAACAATTCGGATGTAAGGCTTGAGGTTGTGGGCGACAGGGTGGTTGCCGCAATGAAAAGGCATAACGACAATGACTTTCGCTCAAACATCACAAACGGCGGAGTTGCCGAGGAATACACCCCGACCGACAGCGAAATTGCCACGGCGGTTGCGGTGTGCAAAGAACTCGGTTTGACCTTTGGCGGAGTTGACATTTTGCCAAACGGTGCGGTGTGCGAGGTCAATTCGAATGCCCATATAATCAACATTATGAACACAACGGGTGTTGATGTTGCACCGTTGATTTTTGACGAGATATTAGAGAGAATTAAGCAGATATGAAAACGATTTTGGTTTATTCGCCCGAGGAAGCAAAACGCAATTCTTTTGTGGTGAAAAAATTTCGGGAACAGCTTGGCGCAGAACTTGTTGACCCGACAGTGAAGGTGCAGGCTGATGTTGTCATCAACCGAAGCAATGATTTCGGCGTTGCGAATTATTACAGCAAAATGGGCGCAAAAGTCTTTAACGGTGCGGAATTTTGCCGAATTGCAAACGATAAGGAAATGAGCTACCGTTTTATGGAAATGCGTGGAATTGAGATTATGCCGATAGGTTATTCTACTCCGCCTTTTGTGAAAAAACCGAAAAATTCCCACGGCGGAAACGGTGTTGTGATGTGCCACAGTGCAGAGGAATATGACGAAAATCAAGTGTGCCAAAAACCTGCTTCCGATCTCGGTCGAGATTTGCGAGTGTGGGCGCTCGGTGGAGAAATCGTCACCTCGATTTTGCGTGTGTCCGATACCGATTTTCGCTCAAATTATTGCCTCGGCGGTAGGGCGGAACTGTATGATTTGTCAACCGAAGAGCGAGCATTGGTGCAAAAAATCATTGATTATGCTACTCCTCTCGGCGCACATTATTACGGTATTGATTTTGTGTTCAATCACGGCAAAGCGGTGTTCAACGAGTTTGAGGACACAGTCGGCGCACGAATGGTCTACGACCTCACCGATATTGACATTATAGATAGGTATATAGAATATATAAAAAATAATATATAAATCAATTATTTTAATTCCGTAAAATTTAACCTGAATTTCGTAGGGGCGAACTGAGTTCGCCTCTTTGTTTTTGTTGTATAAAAATAAGGCGACCAAAGGTCGCCCCTACGATTAATTAAATTAATTTTATGCTAACAAAAAGTAGCCGAGCACGCCGTAGACCGTGGAGAGCATAACAAGAATGTTTGCAACAGCACTTGTTTTGCCTTTGGCAATGCGGATGACTATGCCGACAGCGGAAATTATCAGTCCGCACCAAGCAATGATGACCTCACGCATATAGTTTTCAGGCAGTGAGGTGGCGCTGATAAAGGTCACAAGCACATTGAGTGCAACTGCAAGCCAAAAGAATATTATGTGTACGGTTTCGTTGCCCTTTGGTTTGAACATAAATATTGATGTGATTACAAACGAAAAGACGATTGTAATCTCCAATATAAGCATTGGGCTGAGTGCTAAAGTAGGCATAGCTTCTCCTTTATTTTATAAATTTGTCAATCGCAGCATTGAGTTCGGCAATCATCTCCGTGTCGCCGTCCTCAACAGCGTGAACAATGCAGTGCTCCATATGGTCTTTCAGTATCACCTTGCCGGTGTTATTGATTGCGGATTTGACCGCCGCCAACTGAATCAGCACATCACTGCAATCCTCGTCATCGTCAACCATTTGTTTGACCTTTTGCAAGTGACCGATGGCACGGGCAAGACGGTTAGAAACCTCACGCCTGTGCTCCTCGGAATGATGATGGTGATGTCTGTGCTTTGAATCACTCATATTGTACCTGCCGATTACTTAAAGTATTTTACACCGCTTTCAAAGAGAAGCATATCCTTTTCAAACGGAACATTCTTGTAGAGATTGTCGCCCTTACGCTCACAGTGACCCATCTTGCCGAGTACACGACCGTCAGGTGATGTGATGCCCTCAACCGCACAAACAGAGCCGTTAGGGTTGAATGGCATATCGGCAACAACTTCGCCGTCAAGGTTGACATATTGGGTTGCAACCTGACCGTTTTCAATGAGCTTCTTCATTACATCTTCGTTTGCAACAAATCTGCCCTCGCCGTGGCTGATAGGCACTGCAAACATATCGCCTGCGTTTACGCTTGAGAGCCAAGGTGATTTAACGCTTGTAACTCTTGTGTATGCCATAGAAGAAATGTGTCTGCCGATTGTGTTGAATGTAAGAGTCGGGTCGTCCTCGTTGATTGTCTTGATTTCGCCGTACGGAACAAGACCGAGCTTGATGAGTGCTTGGAAGCCGTTGCAGATACCGAGCATCAAACCGTCACGACAGTTGAGAAGTCTTTGAACAGCCTCGCTGATTTTCGGATTGCGGAATGTTGTTGCAATGAATTTGCCCGAACCTTCAGGTTCGTCACCGCCCGAGAAACCGCCCGGAAGCATAATGATTTGGCTCTTTTCGATTTCTTCAGCCATTTTGTCGATTGTTTCGTTGATAGCGGCTGATGAAAGGTTGTTTACAACAAGAACGGAAACATCTGCACCTGCTTTTTCGAATGCACGGGCAGAGTCAACCTCACAGTTTGTGCCCGGGAATGCAGGGATGAACACTCTCGGCTTTGCAACCTTGTTCTTTGCAACAAAGATTGAACGCTCCTTGTAGAGAGGCACATCTTCGTACATTTTTGCCTGCTTGCCGGAATCGGTTGGAAATACCTTTTCAAGTTTGCCTGCCCACGCTTCAATGAGGTCGTCACAGGTGTAAACAGTGCCGTCAATGATGAACACGCTGTTGTCGTTTGTAGTACCCAAAACAACGCCGTCAAATGCGTTTTCGTCTGCAAGTTCAAGAACAAAGCTACCCTGAAGCGGTGCAAACAAATCCTTGCTGTCAAGGTTTTGAGCAAAGGTAAAGCCGGTCTTGTTGCCGAATGCCATTCTGCAAACAGCACTTGCCGAGCCACCCTCTCTGACAACGCTTGCCGAAAGAACGGTGCCGTCCTTGATGCCGTCGGCAACGGCAATCATAAGGTCGAGAGCTTCTTTGTATTTTGGAAGTCCTGTTGCTTCGTCAACAGGAAGTTTAACGAGTTTAACGGTTGAACCGCTCTGCTTGAACTGTGCGGATGCGGTTTCGCTTGCCTTGCTGATGCCGACTGCAAATGAAACAAGGGTCGGTGGAACATCAAGGTCGTTGAAGCTGCCACTCATTGAGTCCTTACCGCCGATTGACGGGGTGTTGTAGCCGATTTGAGCAGAAAGTGCACCCAAAAGTGCTGCTGTAGGCTTGCCCCAACGCTTTGGCTCGTTGCCGAGTTTTTCAAAATATTCTTGGAATGTAAGTCTTGCATCTTTTGGATTGCAACCTACTGCCGCAAGTTTTGCAAGTGATTCCGTAACGGCAAAAGCTGACGAATGGAACGGTGACCAGCGTGAAATCTTTGGCACAAAGCCGTAAGACATAACTGTTGCCGTGTCTGTTTCGCCCTTGAGAAGCGGAATTTTTGCAACCATTGCTTCTTCAGGTGTGAGCTGATATTTGCCTGCATACGGCATAAGAACGGTGCTTGCGCCGATTGATGCGTCAAATCTCTCAACAAGTCCTTTTTGGCTTGCAACTTCAAGCCTTGAAAGGTTTGCTTTGAGTGCCTCTGCGTTGCTCATATTTTGAAGTTCCGACGGAACTTCGTCACGGTATGAAACATTGTCAATGCCTGTGATTTCGACATTTGCGTGCTGAACAACACCATTTGTGTTGAGGAAGTCACGGCTGAGGTCAACAATCTTGTCGCCTCTCCAAGTCATCTCAAGTCTGTTGTTGTCTGTAACCTTTGCAACGATTGTTGCTTCAAGGTTTTCTTCGTTTGAAAGTGCAATGAACTTTTCTGCGTCTGCCTTGTCAACAACAACTGCCATTCTCTCCTGTGATTCGGAGATGGCAAGTTCTGTGCCGTCAAGACCCTCATATTTCTTCGGAACAGCGTCAAGGTCAATCTGCAAGCCGTCTGCAAGTTCGCCGATAGCAACGCAAACACCGCCTGCACCGAAGTCGTTGCAACGCTTAATCATCTTTGATACTTCGCTGTTGCGGAACAAACGCTGAATTTTTCTTTCTGTAGGTGGATTACCCTTTTGAACTTCCGCACCGCAGGTTTCGATTGATGAGCTGTCGTGTGCCTTTGATGAACCTGTTGCACCGCCACAGCCGTCACGACCTGTGCGACCGCCGAGGAGAATGATTACATCCTCGTTTTGCGGAACTTCACGGATAACATTTTCTTTTGGTGATGCGCCGATAACAGCGCCGATTTCCATACGCTTTGCAACATAGCCCTCGTCATAAAGCTCTGTTACCTGACCGGTTGCAAGACCGATTTGGTTGCCGTATGATGAATAGCCCTGTGCCGCACCTGTGGTGATTTTTGCCTGCGGAAGTTTTGCATCAAGAGTTTTTTCAAACGGTGTGGTTGGGTCGCCCGCACCTGTAACTCTCATTGCCTGATAAACATATGCTCTGCCTGAAAGCGGGTCACGGATTGCACCGCCGAGGCAGGTTGCCGCACCACCGAACGGTTCAATTTCTGTTGGGTGGTTGTGTGTTTCGTTTTTGAACTGAACAAGCCACGGCTCTACCTTGCCGTCTATTTCAACATCAACATTAATGGAGCAAGCGTTGATTTCCTCGCTTTCGTCAAGGTTGGTGACAATGCCTCTCTTTTTGAGCACCTTTGTGCCGAGGCAAGCCATATCCATAAGGCAAACAATCTTGTCTTTTCTGTCGCCGTAAACTTCTTTGCGAAGCTCAAAATATTGTTCAAGAGCTTCTTCGATAGCCTTTGAATATTTGCCCTCGTCAATCTTGATTTCGTCAAGCTGGGTGGCAAATGTTGTGTGACGGCAGTGGTCGGACCAGTATGTATCAATAACCTTAAGTTCAGTGAGTGACGGGTCACGGTTTTCGTCATTCTTGAAATAGTCACGAACCCAGCACAAGTCTGCAATGCTCATTGCAAAGCCCATTGATGCGTGGTATTTTGCAATTTCTTCATCGGTCATATTGATGAAACCGTTGATTCGAACAATATCAGCCGGAACATCACTCTTGATGTCGAGTGTTTCAGGCTTGTCCATAGATGCAAGTCTTGATTCAACAGGGTTGATTACATATGCCTTGATTTTGTCAAATTCAGCGTCTGTGATGTTGCCCTTAACTGCGATAACCTTTGCTGAAGTAACGGTTGGACGCTCACCTACTGTGAGGAGCTGAATGCACTGCGCCGCACTGTCCGCTCTTTGGTCGTACTGACCCGGAAGATACTCCGTTGCAAACACTCTCCATTCAGGTGAAAATGTGATTTCCTCATAATAAACATCATCGAGGTTAGCTTCGCTGAAAACACCCTTAACGGCTGCTTTGAAACTCTCCTCCGGCAAACCCTCTGCATCGTATCTGTTGATGATGCGCACCTCTTCAAGTCCGGTTATGCCAACATTGTTTTTGAGGTCGTTCAACATATGAACAGCCTCGATGTCGTTACCTTTTTTCTTCTCTGCGAATACTCGATAAACTTTGCTCATAAACTTGCTCCTATAATTATAATTTTTATGATTAAATATTTTAACATATAATATCCCTCATTACAACGGTTTTTTGCAAATAGTCCTAATTAATGTCAAATTTATAATTTATAATTAAAAAATTGTGAACATTGTTTCTTTTTTGTCATAGGTGTGGTATAATCAAAATATAGTTTAAGTACTATGACTATTTACAACGGAGTGTATCCATTTATAATGTTAGACAATACTGATGAACTCGCATTTGAGGTTGAATTTCTCTCTTGCGTTGTTGATAAAAAGAAGGACTTTGAGGTTGTTGATGCAGACAGTCATTTTTGCGAATTTGTCGGCATTCACTATTCCAAGATTAAGCAGGGCAAGTTGTCGCTCCTCGACATTCTTGTTCCGCAGGACAGAGAAGATGTGATGACCAAGATTTGCAAGAAAGATTCGCCTTATGTGTATTTTGACTTGTACCTCAAGGATAATTCCTCTAAGTATAATTTTGTTCACGCAACTGCCAAGAATAACGAGGACAGTTCGCTGTGCCAAATCACCTTTGCCGATGTTGGCAAGTCTGAAAAAAAGAGCAAGCAACTTCGTGAAAAAGCAAAAACAATGAACCATCTCATTGATTTTGTTACGGGTGGTGTTTGCTTGTTCAAGGTCAATTCCGATATGCGCTTTGAAGTGCTTTATGCCAACGAGGCGTGTTGCAAATTCTTCGGCACAACCAAGCAGGCTGTTTCGAGGGACAATTACCGAATCAGCGACCTTGTTCATCCCGATGACAAGAGCCGTGCCCTCACCGCAATCGGCGGAGCAATGGCAACAAAGAAACCGATTGATATGGAGCTTCGCATAATCACTCACAAGGATGAGTATATGTGGGTCAAGTTCAATTCGGATATTCAACGCTATGACAAAAAGGATAAGTGCCCGATTTTTCACGCTGTACTCACCGATATAACAGCGCTGAAAGCCGCAGAAAAAGAGGCTGAGGAGCAAAAAGAAATGCTGCTCAAAGTGCTCAAGAGCGTTCCCGGTCCGATGTTCTCAACACCGTATGACGAGCCGTTCAGGCTCACTGTTGCAAGCAGTGATTTCCTAAAATTGATTGGCTATTCAAGGGCGGAATTGTTTGAGGAATATGACGGCGATTTGACAAAATTGATTGTTCCCCGTGAGGTGGAAGTTGCCCGTCACGCAATCGAATCCGATATGGAAAATGACAAAAAAGTTTTGCGTGCAACCTACTCGCTTCGCACCAAATCCGGCAAGCAGTTGATTGTTCTCGATAGGCGAAAAGTCGTTGAACTTGATTCGGGCAAAAAGTCGCTTATCGGTATGATCAGCGACATAACATCCAAAAATTTGGATATGTATTTTGAGTCATAAAAACCAATCAAGGCTCCCCTTATGGTAAGGGGAGCTGTCGCACTTTATGTGCGACTGAGGGGTTAAAATTAAGGTAAAACCCTTCCGCTTCGTTGCACTCAGCACCTCCCCTTGCTTCAAGGGGAGGCTTATTTTTTATACAATAAGTAAACTCTATGTCGTGTTAATGCACAAACTGTACAAAAAAAGTTTGTAATTTATGCCAATATGGTAAATATTGACGAAAAACTATAATCGGTTTATAATATACATAAGACATTTTTTATATAAAATATATATAAAGAGTTTTACGGAGAAAATAATTAATGGGGGAAAGACTTATGAAAAAGAGTTTTTTGAAAAAAACCGTCAGCATAATGCTTGCAGTTGTTATGTCCGTCACAGCGGTATTGCCTGCGGTCAGTGCATTTGCCGGTGACGGTGTTGAAGGCAAGTACGACCTTCAAATCTTCTTCAGCGACACAGACACCATTGTTCCCGACAAACAGGAGGACAACACGACACCGTATATCGTTTATATGACCGAGGGTGACGAGCTTCAATTAAAGTACAAAATGATTGACTCGCAGTTCCCGGACAACGGTTATGTAAAGTGGTATTCCGAGGCGCCGGCTCTTGCCGATGTTGACCAAACAGGTAAGGTTAAGGCGTTCGACTCATCAAAGGGTGCGGTTGTTCATCTTTGGATTGACAATGAGGTAAAGACTATTCCGCTTTTGGGCAAACCTCTCGGCGCACTTCTTGAAAAGGCATTTTTCAATGAGTATGTTGACATTGACTCAATGGACACAGACGAAATTGTTGCCATTCTTGAAAAGGCGCTCGGCTCTGATTCTTGGATTGCAGAGCATGTTGAGTCCTATAAGGGCGAACTTATTGACTCACTCCGTACATATCTCGACAAGGTTAATTCAAACATTCACTGCGTACTTTATGACAAGTACGGCGAAAAGCAGGCCGACGATGTTATCCGGCTTGTTGTTAAAAAGTGTGAGGAATGGTACGCAGCATTTTTGCCAAACGGTACTCACATCACAAATAAGTCGCAAGTGCCTGACACAGTTGCAAAGGGCGGTCAGGTTCAGCTTTATGCTATCACCACTCCGCAAAGACTTCATTTTGGCACAGTATACTCCGTAAAATCATCATCAATAGCTTCACAGGGCAAGGTTGTTGCAACAGTTGACGACAGCGGTCTTGTAAAATTTAAGAATATCGGCACAGCAACAATTATGGTATCTCCTGACTCGGACGATGTCATCCAGGGCTTGCTCAAGTTCATCAACTATTTCTATAAACTTCAGCACACAGGCACAATTGACTCTAAAAAGGTAGCCGATATCATCATCAAGTACATCGGTCTTGATATTAACCGAAATGTGCTTGCCGCAATTTTGGACGCTTGCTTTGCAATTTCCGACATCGTGGGCGATGCTGCCGACCCTGTTCAGCTCACCGCAACAGCAGTAAAGCTCATTGCAAACCTCTGCTTGCAGTTTGCATACAATGACACAATCGACTTTACAGTTGTTAAGGCAGAGCCGATTAAGAATTTTGACATTGACGGTCTTAACACAGTTAAGGAAGGTCAGCAAATCCAGCTCTCTCCTACAAATATCGAACCGTCTGTCGGCGACCCGTCAGACATCGTGTGGACTTCGGAAAACCCAAATATTGCTTGCGTAGACAAAACAACAGGTGTTGTAACAGGTCTTGATGCAGGCGGTTCTCTCGGTTCACTTTCTTCACAGACTGTCACAATTCACGCAACCTCAACCACAAATAATGTTGACAAATCTTTGCAGATTACCGTAACGGGTAAAACAGGTAAGTATCTTTCAAAGGTTGACATCAACGGCAAAGACCTTGTCGACATTGAGGACACAGAGGATTTCTCATACACAATTTATCCAAAGCGTGTTGCCGAGGGCGATAACCTCTACATCAAGTGGGGTATGGTAGGCCCTGAAGATGAGGACGGCAACCCAACATATATTTGGGCAGACGGCGAAAATGTTGCCGTTGACCCTGACGGTGTGGCTCAAATTGACAGCAAGGGTCACTTCACTCCGCTCAACGGCGGTAAGTGCAAAATCGCACTTGAAGCAAAAACAGGTTACCGCATTTCTGACGGAAGTTTTTACGAAATCAGTTCGTACACAGCAATCAAAGAGGTTGAAACAGGCGTTCCGGTTGAAAAGATTGACATCAGCGTTACAAAGGCGCTAGGTCTTGGTAATCCGTCAATCGGCAGAAACGAAACCGTAACCATCAACGGCAAGGATTACTACTATTGCACCGAAAAAATCGGTCTCGGCAATGCCTACAACGGCAGAGGCACAGCCGTAACAGCAAAGGTTTATCCTGAAAACGCAACCTATCAAAATGTTAAGTGGGTTGTAAGCAATTCCAATTGTGACCAAAAGGTTTCGGAAGATACTCATACAAACGAAATCACCGTTAAGCCGGGTCACGAAACAACTCAAAAATTTGATGTTTATGCAGTTTCGGCAGACGGCGAGGTATTGTCAAATGTAATCACTGTTTGTATCACAAGAAACTACGCAACAGGAAATAAGATTAACGAGGAATCAATCAATCTCATCAACGGCAAAACAGGCGATGCAACTCACACAGTTACTTTTGACGGTACTTTGGAAAGCTCGGCATATGCTTGCTATGATGCAAACTGGTATTCATCGGATGAAGAAATCTTCACTGTTGAAAACAAGGGCAACGACAATTCAGACGCTGTTCTCACAGCTCACGATGTCGGCACGGCAACACTCTATTGCGTATCGGCTGACGGTGCTTTTATTGACGAAAAGACAGTAACCGTAAGACCTGACAAGCAAAGACTCAGAGAACTTGTTGAACTTTGCGACGGAACAGTTGTTCTCAAGACCAAGTTTAATAAGGATTATTATAAAGATTATTGCAGAAAGCTCAATCTTGCGTACATTGTTCTTGATGAGCAGGATATGCCATCGCAAAATCTTGTTGACACAACAGCAGCAAATCTCCTTGCCGCATTCACAAAGATTGGCGGTTTTGTAAGCATCACAGACCTTCAAATCGCAGATAAAAACGGCAATGCACTCAAGAATAAATATGTAACAATTCAGGTTGGCACAGCAAAGAATTATAAGAACTATAGCTACGACTTTGATTACAAGGTTAATCCAAAGGGCGCAATGTTCTCAAGAGCAGAGTGGAGCTCATCAAACGATTCTATTGCAGTTGACGAAAACGGCATTTGCCGTCCGACTTCAAACAATCCTTGCTCGGCAGACATCACCTGTTCCGTAACCGATTACAGCGGAACAGAGGTTATTGATGTTGTTCATGTTGCATTTGCAAAAACGAAGGCAACCGGCGTTGAGATTGTTCCAAACGAAATCACAGATGCAAAAATCGGCGAATCTCAACAGCTCAAGACAATTGTTCTTCCAAAATCTGTTCTCGGCAAATCAGACGCTTCTGTTGGCGCTGTAACTTGGCGTTCAACCAACGAAAATGTTTGCACGGTTGACAAAGACGGCGTTGTAAAATTCATTTACGGCGGTAACGCAAGAATCATTGCAACAACAGCTGACGGCGGATTCACAGGCGAGTGTAACATCACCGTAACCACAAATTACGACAATCTTGCACTTCTTGTCAGCCAGTACAACAGCCTTTCACTCCGTGAGGAGGCTTATTATCCTGAAACATGGCAACCGTACATCACCGCAAAGAGAGAAGCGGAGGAAATGCTTGAGGCTAAAAACAGCACTCAAGAGGAGGTTGACGCACAGTATATCAAGCTCCAAACAGCACAATCAAACCTTAAAAAGTATGTAAATATCCAAAAGGTTGAGCTTTACCTTGACGGCGAGCAAACCAAGGAATTCTATCAGTATGACCTTAAGCTCCTTAAAGAAGGTATAAAATATACAAATGCAAAACTTAACCTCAAGGTTAGACTTTATCCAAATGACGCAACCTACCAAAAGGCAGAGTGGACATCTTCAAGACCTGACGAAGTTTCGGTATCTTCTGACGGTATATGCTCACCAACAGCAAACAAGGCTTGTTACAGCGTCATCACTTGTACCGTAACCGATTCGTTCGGCAAGGAATTCTCCGACACCGTGCATGTATCATTCTCGTATCATCCGGTTACAGGCATCAGACTTTCCGAAGAAACCATTTCAGGCTCTATCGGAGAAACACATCAACTCTCGGCAACTGTTGAACCTGAAGGAACAACACTTGTTCACACAGGCGCAGCAGACATCAAGGACTATTATTGGGAGTCGGATGACGAAAATGTTGCAACGATAGACGAAAAAACAGGCTTGGTAACATTTAAGAACGCAGGCTCAACCGTTGTTCGTTGCGTATCATATGACGGCGGTATTTATTCGGAATGTAAGGTTTCCACCGAGGGCGACAGAACTGCACTCAAGGCGGCTATCGAAAAATACGAAAACACCGATTATACTCAATACGAATATGAATACGGTATGGCATTCAAGAATGCGTACGAGCATGCTATGGTTGTTCTTGATGACAAGTCTATGAGCCAAGAAAATATTGACGCTGCCGCATCGGCACTTGAATCAGCAGGCGAGGCACTCGCAACTCATCCGTATGTTTCGGTTAGCACAATCAATGTTAAGTACGAAACACAGTCAAGAAATCTTTTGGATGACGCAACATCTGTCGGAGGCGGAACAGTCGGCTCAAACGGCGCAGTTTCAATTGACCTTTCAAAGAAGTATTCAAATTATAACAATTATAATGACATATTCCTCACAGCTTCGTGCGAACCGGAAGGCGCAATGTATAAGTTTGTTAACTGGGAGGTCATCGAAAAATCAAATATGAAGTCCGAGGCATCGGGCGGAACAATCAAGCTCACACCTTCAGGTCAAACTTCTGTATCTTGGGCAAGAGTAAAGGCAGTTTATACAGACGATTACGGCAAGACAACCGAGCGTGAAATTTGGGTATCAATGGCAGATGTTGTTTGTACCGAACTTACAGTTTCACCGCTTGAACTTAACCTCAAGGGCACATCAGAGCCGTATCAGCTCAACTACACAACAAAGGGTACAGGCGTTGGCTATACCGATAAGGTAATCTTTAAATCAAGTGACGAAAGCATTGCAACAGTATCTGCAGGCGGTGTTGTAACTCCGGGCAACGCAGGTCAGTGCACAATCACTGCAAAGACACTTGACGGCGGATTTTCACAAATTGTTAATGTAACTGTTGAAACCGATTTCAGCGTACTTGCATCAAAGGTTACGGAATACGAAAAACTTCTTAACGATGTTAAGGATACCGACCAATACACAGAGGAATCACTCAATGCTTTGAGAGCACAGGTTAATATCTGCAAAGAAATGATTAATGCAGGCAAGGCAAGTCAGGCTGAAGTTAACGAGGCACTTCGCAAACTTAACGAGGCTTACGGCAACCTTTCAGGCTACATTCCGGCAACAGGCATCAAGGTTTCGCTTGACGATGCACAGTCTGCTGTCAGCGAGCCAAATTCGGGCTTCATCAGATATAAAGGCACTGCACTCAACGGTGTAAGCATTCAGCTTTCAAGCAAGGTACTTCCTGACAACGGTATGTACTCATCAATCAAGTGGACCTCATCGGATTCATCAATCACTGTCAACGATGACGGTTTGGTAACAAACAAAAATGCACTTCCGGGCGCAGCAAAGATTACTGCAACCGTAACAACCGCTTATGGCGACAGCTATTCAGACAGCGTATACGTTTCATTCGTAAGAAATGCAGTAACGGGCGTATCGTTTGAAACTGCACTCCTCTACGGTGCTCCTAACAAGCAAAAGCAAATCACTCCTGTTTTGGCAAGTGATTCAAAGGTACAGCAAATTCCTGCTTCCGTAACAGGTTGCTTGTATCAATCAATGGACGAAAGCATTGCAACAGTCAATGCAGACGGTCTTGTATTGTTCAAAACTCAAGGCAAGACAACTGTCAAGGTTACAACTATTGACGGCGGTTATGTTGGAGAAATTCAGGTTCAAACAACTTGGGACACTTCGGCACTTGAGGAGGCTATCGCACAAGCAAGCAAACTCAACTATCAGGATTATGATGTTGAATACGGCACAATGCTCCAAACAGATTTGGCTGCCGCAAAGGCAGTGTTCGACAATCCTGACGCTACACAGGGTGAAATTGATAGTGCTTGCACAAAGCTCCAAACAACTCTCAACGAGCTTGAAAATCACAAGTTTGTTCTCCCTGTTGTTTCAATGACTGCAAACGGCAAGGCACTTTCAAACGGAATGACATATGAGGCAACCGGCGGTGTGCTCAACATTGATGTTGCAATTGCCGGCACTATGTACAAGACCTTTGAACTCACAACCGACAACGAGGTTGGCGTAACATCTGCTATCAGCGAAAACAAGGACAGCATCGTTCTCACAAAGACAGCCGAAAGCGGAACTGTTACAGTCAGTGCAAGAGTTGTTGATGATTACGACAGAGAAACAACCTATACCTATAATATTACTGTTGTAGACAAACTTGTGGCTATCAGCTCAATCTACATCACCCTTGACGGTCAAAAGGTTGATTCTGTGGTTAAGTCGGGCTATTCACTCGGATACAGAGATTTCAGCCCATTCACTCTTGAATACAAGACCGATGATGTCGGATGCGCAGAACCTACAAATGTTGAGTGGTCATCAACAGATTCCGTGCACATCTCAATTGATTCAACCGGCAAGGTTGACCTCACACTTGCAGGCAGAGCCAAGGCAATCAACAACACAAACATTATCTGTACCGTAACAAATGCCGACGGCACAAAGGTACAGGCAAAGATTCCTGTTCAAATCAAAAGATAAGAGGTATACTAAATTATGATAAAATTATATATTAAAAAAGGTATAGCCTCTGTTCTGGCATTACTCACATTAGCCACCTGCCTTTCAATGGGCAGTGTGGCGTTTGCCGAGGATTTGGTTGCCATCAATGAGCAGAACTTCCCCGACAATGCGTTTCGTGGGTATATCACAGATGAATGCGATTTGGACGGCAACGGCTATTTGTCTGTTTCGGAAATCAGCAGTGTAAAGAGTATGTGGCTTGACGCTTTCATAGAGAACGAACAGGTTTCAAACCTTGACGGTATTGACAAGTTCTATAATCTTGAAAAACTCTATTGTGCCGACCTTGGCTTAACTTCGCTCGACATCAGCAAAAACCTAAAACTCAATACAGTAAGAGCGTCAGGCAACAATCTTAAAACAATCACAATAGGTTCGCTCCCTAATTTGACAGTTTTTGATTGCTCCGAGAACGGCATTACATCGCTCGATGTTTCGGGTTGTCCACAGCTTAGCGATTTAAAGGCTAATATAAATAAAATTGCAACTCTTGATTTGAGCAAGAACAAGGAACTCACAAAACTCAATGTGTTCCAAAACGAGCTTAGCGAACTTGATTTGAGCAACAACACAAAACTTGTTCAGCTTCGTTGTTCAAGCAACCACATTGCGGAACTTGACCTTTCGGCAAATATCGCTCTTCAAAACATTGCAACAGAAGCAATCGGAAATCAGTGGATTGAACTTCCTGCAAAGGTCAGCGATAACAAAATTACTGTTCCAAAGACTTTTGCCGATTCGTCCAGAGTTATCTCTACCACACTCGACACCGTTATTCAAACCGAAGAGGGCGAGGATACAATCCTTGCATATTCAAACGGTGCGTTTGTAACGGATGAACTCATCAATATTTCTGGCAAACTCGTCAATGCCAACAACGAGGTCAAAGACGGCTTCACCTACAAATACAATACTGGCAACGACAAGTGCGATTTGATGACGGTCAACACGATTGTCAACAGAAATATGTATCAGGTCAACTTCTATCTTGACGAAACAAAGAGCGTAAGATTAGACTATCAGCTTGTTGAAACAGGCAAGAGTGCAACCGCACCTGCCGTTCCTGAAGCATCATCTTGCAAAAAGTTTGTTTCGTGGTCGGAAGATTTCTCAAATGTCACAGCCGATATGGATGTCTATATTGTTTGGGCAGATGACCACAACATTATCAGAAATATCAATACCGAAAACGGAGATATTGACATCAAGTGTACAAAGTGTGACAAAAAGACCTTGCACTTCAACTTTAACGACACATATAATTGTTTCAAAGGCGACCCGAACTATAATGCCGAGGCGGATTTGAACAATGACGGTGTTGTTAATGCAAAGGACTATGCCATTATTGTTAATGATTATTAATCAAAAATTGGAGAAAAAGTCTTGATTTTTATGCCTGCAATGAGTATAATCGTTGCAGGCATTATTGTTAATGTACAGAATTTTTTGTGAAATTGCGGATGTGAATTTATGAAAAATAAAAGACTGATATGTTTTATTACAGCCGTTGCTTTGATTATTTCCGGCGTTTTAAGCATAAGCCTCACGGCAGTTGCGGGCACCGTGTCGTTCAATTACGAGCCTGAAAGTGCAACCTTGACCGTCAAAGGCAGCGGCGACATTTTGGATTATAAGGAAAACGACCTTAAATCACGCCCTTGGAATGTTTACCGAGATGAAACAAAGCATATTGTAATTAGTGACGGCATAACTTCTGTTGGCAGTTATTCCTTTGCACAGTTCAAGTACACCCAAACCGTTGAATTGCCAAGCAGTGTAAAATCTATCGGCGAGGCATCTTTTGCGGGATGCAACAAGTTGCTTGAATTGACCGTGCCCGACAGTGTTGAAACCGTGGGCGATTATGCTTTTGGATTTAATGATCAGATGGAAACCCCGCAGGGCTTCGTTGCCCATTGCTCAACCAAAAGTGCGGCACAGGCATATTGCTTCAGGAACAATATTATGTTTGATTCGCCTATGGATTCTATGAGCACAACTGCCCACATCACAAAGTCGGATGAACTTCAGCTTTGGTCGTTTGTTCCGCTTACAGACGGCAAATTGACCTTTTATTCAACAGGCAAAAAGAACACGGTGGGATTTTTGTTTGATGCAGAAAATTATGTTTATTCCGACAACTACGGCGATTTGAGAAGAACCGCTTTGATTTATGATGACGATTGGAACGGCGGAGGCTTGAACTTCAAGTTTTCGTACAATCTCAAAGCCGGCAAGAGATATTATCTTGGCGCTCGTTTTCGACTTGCCCGTGATTATGACGGTTCAACTTTGACCGAAAACGGCAAGTTTGATGTTGTTGCCGAATTTGTTTGCAGTCAGCATAAGTATGAACTTTCTTCAACCGTTGAGCCGACTTGCGAGGAGTATGGCTACAATGTTTACACCTGCATTGCCTGCGGTGATTCGTACAAGGAGAGCATTTCTCCGATTGGCCACGATTTTGTGCCGAGCAATGTTGACGGCAGTGATGTCGTGCTCGATTGCTCGAGATGCGGCAAAACTTCAAGAGAGCCGTTTGTAAATGTTTATCACGCAGAATTGACCGATGAAAATCGCAAATTTGATGTTAATTCCGACGGCGTAATCAACGCAAAGGATTATGCAATTCTTCGCAAATAAAATAAAAAACCAAGGAATATCCTTGGCATTGATACAAACAAAAACGCAGTGAACTTTGATTTCAAAATTCATTGCGTTTATTTTTATTTGTTTTGTTCTGCTTCAAGCGCCGCTTTCTCGGCTGCTGCCTTTTTCTCGGCACGGCGAGCCGCACTCTTTTTGCGTGACTTGTAGCTCATAAGTTTGTCGAGGTGCTCCTGCGGAGTTGAATATGCGCCAACCGTAACCGATTGTCTGCCGTATGTTCCGTGGAAGTCCGAACCGCCTGTTTGCAAAAGCTTTTTCTTTTTGCAAAGTGCGATGAGCTCTTCTGTCAATTCGTCACTGTTTTCAGGTGACCAAACCTCAACGCCGTCAAGTCCAAGCTCAACATAATCCTCGATTTCGTCACGGTTGTTGAACTTGCCCGGATGAGCAAGCACAGCGATACCGCCCGCACCGTGAATTTCATCAATAACTTCTTTTACGGATGGGTACTTTGTCGGAGCGAGAACATTGTTTTCACTGCCTGTATCGAACAGTTGATAGTACAAATCTCCAAAAATCTCGTCTGTGTAGCCTGCATCCATAAGTGCGTGCATAATGTGTTGCTTGTAAAGGTTGGTTGAACCGCTTGCGTGGCTGATGATGAATTCGCTTGTAACAGGAAATCTTGCCGCAACTTTAAGCATCATAATCTGACCTGCTCTCTTTCGTGCAACAGAAGTCTTTTTGCAAATTCGCTCAAGTCTGTCCGGTGCGTCTGCAAGGTATGATATGATGTGAACTTTCTTGCCTGCAATTTCATCAAAAGCGCTGATTTCAACGCCCGACACAATGTTTATGCCGTATCTTTTGCCGATGACCTGACCTCTGACAACACCTGCAAGGCAGTCGTGGTCGGTGATGGCTAATGTATCAATTCCGCTTTTTTGTGCGATAACTATTAAATCTTCAATGCCAACCGAGCCGTCGCTCAGCTTTGTATGACAATGTAAATCCGCCGCCATAATACGTCTCCTTTCTGTTTTGTGTCGGTATTAGGGCACAATATCTATTTATACTATAACATAAAAATGTAGAAATTTCAACAATAAATCTGCTGTTTCTACATATAAAAGTTTGTTATTTTATTGCCAAAAGCTCCCTTGCAAGTTTGCTTACAGGAAGTCCGACAACATTGAAGTAGTCGCCGTCAATTTTTTCGACAAGCAGTGAGCCGTAGCCTTGAATTCCGTACGCTCCCGCCTTGTCAGCAGGCTCACCTGTTTTGATGTATTCGTCTATTTCTTCATCGGTCAAATCAAAGAATTTCACCTTTGTTTCAACGGCAAAACTCCTTGTGATGTCGCCCTTGATTAAGGTCACTCCCGTGAATACGCTGTGAGCCTTGCCCGATAAAAATTTGAGCATTTCCCTTGCGTTTTCGTCATTCTTCGGCTTGCCGAGAATTTTGCCGTCAAGCGCAACAACCGTGTCTGCACCGATGATGATGTCGCTGTCGTTTTTGAACGGCTCTGCCTTGATTTTTGACAGATACAAAACAGCGTCTTTCGGAGAAATTCCGCTTGGCAAAGTTTCGTCAACATTGCTGACCTTTATTTCAAAATCGTTTGTTATGAGCTTCAACAGCTCTTGCCTTCTCGGGCTTTGTGATGCCAAAATTATCATTATTCTACCCCTCTGTATGTCAAGCCTCGTGTGTATTTGCCGTCAAATTGACCGCCTGTTTTGAACAAATTGATGATTTGCTCTACCTGATTTTTGCTCTCGTCAGTGAAGTAAAAATGGATGAAGTCGGTCTTAATTTCATTTTGTCTGTCGCCCATATAAACAGGAACAGGGTTGAGCACCTCAACGCACGGGTAAGGCGAACACTTCACCTTGAACTCAAATCCCTTGCGGTCGGTGAGCTTGCCTGTGCAACGGGAACAGCCGAGGTGATTTTTAATCGGGCAGTTTCGTGTGAGCATAAGCGGTAAATATCCGTAGCCGATAATTCCCGTGTCCTTTGCACCGATTCGGTTTGTCTGTTCAAGAGTTGCTTCAAATGACAAAATCGGAGAGTTGAAAAGCTGTGCGCTCTCACTGTTAAATATGTTCAATCCAAAGTCGCCGTATACATCAAATCCCATTTTTTGAGCAAGTGAATATGCACCGAGGTTTGAGCAAAGCGCTTTTCTGACCCCGATTTTTTTCAGGTGTTCAAGCCTTTTGGTGAGCTTTTCTTCCATACCGAAAAGTCCTCTCGGAATTTCAACGCCTGCACGGTTGTCCACAAAATCCTCGTCACTGCTCCAAATCGGGATGAAAATCCTCTTGAACGGATGCTTGTCCGGGATGCTGTCGGGATTCAAAAATCTTGCCGTGTAGTACGGTGTGCAGTCTTTTTCTTTGTACTTTTCGGCTTTGTACGGCATTTGTGTAAACGGCTGAATTTCAACTTTGTCAAGCATTTCAACCGCTTCCCTGCGCATTGAATTGATTACGCTTGCCGGCAAAATCAATCCGTCATCAAGGTCAATCGTGATGTTGTTTAGATAGAATTGCGTGTTGCCGAATTTCGCAAGTCTTGTTTCAACGGATTCTTCGGTCATCGGTTTGTTGATTGCCGTTTCGGGCACGGTGCCCGTCACGGTTACGGTTTTTCCGAGTGTCGTTGCAGTCAGCTCTGCTTTGCGATTTTCCTTGCAGATGAACTCAATGTCAATCGGCACAAGCGGATTTTCGTTGTCGTAGAGGTGCGACAATTCCTTGAGCACATCTTTTGCCGCCACAACATCCTCTTTTTGACGGGTGCCGAACATATCCTTGCGCTCGCCTGTAAAATATCCGTCGGTAAATCCTGTTCGGGAAAATACAGATTTCAGCGTGTTTTCGTCAGAGGCGGAATATTCGCCGTCAATCGCCTTTCTGCACGAGGTTACAGCTGCCGCAACATATTCGGGACGCTTCATTCTGCCCTCGATTTTCAGGCTGACAACTCCTGCCTGTGCAATTTCGTTTATGTTGCCGATTAGGCTCAAATCTTTTAGCGACAAGTCACAGCTTCTGCTTGCATCGGCGCTGAAACCGAGCCTGCAAGGTTGTGCACAAAGTCCACGGTTGCCCGAGCGACCGCCGAGCATTGCCGACAAATAGCATTGACCGCTCACGCACATACAAAGTGCGCCGTGCACAAACATTTCAAGCTCCATGTCGGTTGCCTGTCGAATTTTCTTGATTTCGTCAAGGCTCATTTCTCTTGGCAAAACAGCACGAACAAAGCCCATTTTTTCAAGCACCTTGAACCCCTCGGGTGAATTGACACTGCACTGGGTTGAGGCGTGCATTCTTGCTGTCGGAAAATGGCTGTGTATGATTTTTGCAAGTCCGAGGTCTTGGATGATGAAGGCGTCAACTCCAAGCGACAAGCCTGCTTCAACGGTTTTGTATGCAAGCTCCCTCTCGCTGTCAGAAATGAGGATGTTGAGCGCAAGGTAAATTTTGACATCTCTTGCGTGGCAGTATTCCACCGCCTGCTTCAGCTCCTCAAAGGTGAAGTTCGTTGCGCCTCGCCTTGCGTTTATTCCCTTTGTGCCGAGGTAAACGGCGTTTGCTCCGCACCTAACGGCAGCAATCAAACTTTCCATACTTCCTGCAGGTGCTAAAATTTCCGGTTTATTGTTCATATCTTTGTTCGTCTTTCAAAAAAATTAATGGACACACACTGCGTCCATTAATCGTAGTATATGGTTTATTTGCCTTCGCTTGCGTTTTTGCTTCGAAGTGCGGAAAGTTCTCTGTTGAGTCTTTCAATCTCTCGTCTTGCAACATCAACCTCAAGCTTTGCTCTTGCGGCATCCTCAATATAATCCTTGATTTGAACACGCAGGTTGACTGCCTCGCTGTTTGCCTTTTTGCAAGCGTCTGCTTGGTCAAGTGCAACAAGCACGGCGCACTGTGTTTGCGAAAGATTTGGCGATTCGTTGGAAATGTTGTGCATCTCCTTGTTGATGAGCTCACCGAGCTGTTCTACATATTCTGTGTCATCTTCTGTCAAGATGGTGTATGAATTGCCGTAAATTTTCAGAGTAACTCTGTTTTTTTCCATAGTATCACCTTTTTCGTCATAATACTTCAAATTTTTATTCTCTTTTAGTATAACAATTTAATATAAAAATGTCAACATTATAAACCGATTGTGCTTCCGCTTGTTTTTGGGAGAAGTGCCGAAAAGGATAAATGAAATTACTTGATTTTTTAACTGTAATTAAAATTTATTCTATTTGTTGACGGATGATATAATCGGTGATAATATATATATTACTATTATAACAAACTATAGAAGTTTTGAGAGGTGAAAAGTATGGATAATATGAAAAACACAAAGTTTATCAGAAAGCTACCTGTACCGAAGGATATCAAGGCACAGTATCCGCTTTCGGAAGAAGCTACCGCAAAAAAAGAAATCAGAGATAAGGAAATCGAAAAAGTCTTTAAGGGTGAAAGCGACAAGCTCGTTCTTGTCATTGGTCCTTGCTCTGCCGACAAGCCGGAGCCTGTTCTTGAATATATCCACAGACTTGCCGAGGTTCAAAAAGAAGTTGAGGATAAAATCCTCATCATTCCGAGAATTTACACAGGCAAGCCACGCACAACAGGCGAGGGCTACAAGGGTATGATTCATCAGCCTGACCCTGAAAAGAAACCCGATATGCTCGAGGGTATCATCGAGGTTAGACAGCTCCACAAGGACGCTATCGAGCAAACAGGTCTTACCTGTGCAGACGAAATGCTCTACCCTGAAAATCACAGATATTTGTCAGACCTTCTTTCATATGTTGCGGTTGGTGCAAGAAGTGTCGAAAATCAGGAGCACAGACTTGTGTCCTCTGCTCTCAATATCCCTGTTGGAATGAAAAATCCTACATCGGGCGACATTTCCGTTATGCTCAACGCAATCAAGGCTGCACAGTCGGGACATATGTTCTTGTACAGAGGCTGGGAAGTTGAATCTGCCGGCAACGATATGGCTCATGTCATTCTTCGTGGAAGCGTGGACAAGCACGGCATCAATCATGTCAACTATCACTACGAGGATTTGATGAACCTTTGCACTCAATATTGCAACGGCGGTTTCAAAAATCCTGCTGTTATTATTGACACAAACCATTCCAACTCGGGCAAAAAGTATCTTGAGCAGGTTCGTATTGCAAACGAGGTGCTTCATTCTATGCGCCACAGTAACGACATCAAGAAGATGGTCAAGGGCTTTATGATTGAATCATATCTTGAGGACGGCAACCAAAAGGTTGAGGATGGTGTTTATGGCAAATCAATCACCGACCCATGCCTCGGATGGGATAAAACAAGAGAACTCATCCACATTATTGCGGAACAATTATAATAAAATCGAATTCAAATTACCTGCTGTGAGTGTACCCCAAAGCACGCTCACAGCAGGTATTTGTTTATTAGTAAACAAAATACGGCTCTTATTCGGCTCGGTTTTTGTAGCAAAAAGAGAAATTTGCATCAAAACTTGTTAAATTATTGACAATTTACCGCTATTGATATAAAATCTAATCAAATCGAATTGTTATATATTTAACAATGTTTAGGAGGTAAGATAGTTATGGCAAACAGAAGAGTAGCACTTGTCGGATGCGGTATGGTAGGTATGAGCTATGCTTATGCTCTTCTTAATTCCGATTTGTGCAATGAGTTAATTCTTATTGATATTAACGAGGACAAGGCAAAAGGTGAAGCAATGGACCTCAACCACGGCTTGTGCTTTTCAAGCTCTCATATGAAAATTCGTGCAGGCTCATTTGAAGACTGTGCGTATGCTGACCTCGTTGTAATCACAGCTTCGGCAGGTTCAAGAAAACCGGGCGAAACCCGCTTTGACCAGCTTAATAAAAATGTAAAAATCTTCAAATCGTTTATTTCAAAAATCGTTGCATCGGGTTTCAACGGCATTTTCCTTGTTGCTTCAAACCCTGTTGATGTAATGACAAGAGTGACTTATGAGCTTTCGGGCTTCCCGGCAAACAGAGTTATCGGCTCGGGCACAACCCTTGACACAGCACGACTTCGTTATCTCATCGGCGATTATTTTCAGGCTGACCCTCATTCGGTTCACGGCTATGTTATCGGCGAGCACGGCGACAGTGAGTTCGTTCCTTTCAGCCAGCTCAATCTTTCTACCAAAAATGTTGAAGAATTCTTCAATGACGAGAGATTTGCAAACGATTACAAGCGTGAAGATATTGAAGATATTATCGAAAAAGTTAAGAATTCCGGTGCAGAAGTTATCAAGCTCAAAGGTGCAACTTATTACGGCATCGGTATGAGCCTTGTCAGAATCACAAAGGCGATTTTCGGTGACGAAAACAGCGTAATCACTGTTTCTTCAAGACTTAACGGCGAGTACGGTATGCGTGATGTTTATCTCGGCTTGCCTGCTTATGTTAACCGCAACGGCGTCAGAAAAATCCTCCCTCTCAACCTTACAGAGGAGGAGATTGAAAAGCTCCGCAATTCGTATAATATCCTCAAGGAATCATACGACGGAATCAATATGTAAATCAGCACAATAAGATTGGAATCCCCCTCCCGTCTGTTGTATATATGCCTTCCTGTGTTATTACAGGGAGGCAATTTTTTGCACATCGGGGGCGTGTGGATTGGATGTGATTGCTCCGTTTGGCACGGGTTTTAACAATTTGTAAAAGATTTGAGCAAAGTTGTGCAGGTTTTTATCATTCAACAGGCAAAATTACGAAAAATAAAGTTTTAACGATTACTTTTTTGTAGAAGTATCTGAAAATGTCAAAATTGTTATTTTTTTAACAATTTGCCCTTGATATTAGAATAACAGAAATATATAATATAGTAGAAAAAAATTAAACCCAACCGTATATCAGGAGGTAAAGATTATGGAATATCGTATTGAACACGACTCAATGGGCGAGGTTAAAGTACCTACAGACAAGTATTGGGCTGCACAAACAGAGCGTAGCCATGAAAATTTCAAGATTGGCGTTGGCATCGAAGTTATGCCAAGAGAAATTACTCACGCATTCGGCGTACTCAAAAAGGCTGCTGCTATTGCAAACAATCAGCTTAAGCCTGAAAAAATGACAGACGAAAAACTTTCTGCTATTTCACAGGCTTGTGACGAAGTTATGAGCGGTTCACTCAACGAGCACTTCCCGCTTGTTGTTTGGCAGACAGGTTCGGGCACACAGTCAAATATGAACGCAAACGAAGTTATTGCAAACAGAGGTAACGAGATTGCAGGCAAAAAGATTCTTCACCCGAATGACGACATCAATATGTCACAGTCATCAAACGATACATTCCCAACAGCTATGAGCATTGCGGCTGTTCTCGGAATCGAGGACAAAGTTTTCCCTGCTCTTGACAAGCTCATCGCAACATTCAAAATGCTTGAAGAAAAGCATGAGGGCATCGTAAAGTCGGGCAGAACTCACCTTCAGGACGCAACTCCTATCACTTTTTCACAGGAAATCAGCGGTTGGAGATCTTCTCTTGAAAAGGACAGACGACTTCTTGAAATCGCACTTCCTGAACTCAAGGAATTGGCACTCGGCGGAACAGCGGTAGGAACAGGTCTTAACGCACCAAAGGACTTTGATGTTAAGGTTGCAGAGGCTGTAACAGAAATCACAGGCAAGCACTTCATCACTGCTCCAAACAAGTTCCACGCTCTCACTTCAAAGGACGAAATCGTGTTTGCTCACGGCGCACTAAAGGCTCTTGCGGCTGACCTTATGAAGATTGCAAACGATGTTCGTTGGCTTGCTTCGGGTCCTCGTCTTGGTCTTGGCGAAATCAAAATTCCGGAAAATGAACCTGGTTCATCAATTATGCCGGGCAAGGTTAACCCAACACAGTGCGAGGCTGTAACAATGGTTGCGGTTCAGGTTATCGGCAACGACACAGCAATCGGTATGGCTGCTTCACAGGGCAACTTCGAACTCAATGTGTTTATGCCTGTAATTATTTATAATTTCACACAGTCTGTAAGACTTCTTTCGGAAGCAATGATTTCATTCAACGACAACTGTGCGGTTGGCATCACAGCAAACGAGGATAAGATGGCTTCAAACCTCCACAACTCTCTTATGCTTGTTACTGCTCTCAATCCGTATATCGGCTACGAAAATGCAGCAAAGACAGCAAAACTCGCATACAAGAACAACATTTCTCTCAAGGAGGCTTGCGTTCAGCTCGGCTTCCTCACAGAAGAAAGATTTGACGAAGTTTTCCATCCGGAACAGATGGTTTGATTTCGGTAAAAATTAGAATTTTGGATTTAGGATAAAGGAGAATAGAATAATGACTTTCAGTTATTATCCGGGATGCACCTTGAAAACAAAGGCGCAGGATTTGGATAAATACGCAAGAATGTCGGCAGAAGCTCTCGGTGTTACACTTGAGGAACTCCCTGATTGGCAGTGCTGCGGCGGTGTTTATCCTATGGCAAGGGACGAGATTGCAACAAAGCTTTCTTCCGTTCGTGCGCTCAATAAATCAAAAGAACTCGGTCACGACCTTGTAACTATGTGCTCCGCCTGCCACAATGTCATTAAGCAGGTAAACAACGATATGCTCGATGAAGAAATCGCAGACAAAGTTGCAAGATATATGAAACTTGACGAGCCATACAGAGGCGAAACCAATGTTATTCACTATCTTGAAGTTTTGCGTGACAAGGTGGGTTTTGACAATGTAAAGGCAGCTGTTAAAAATCCTCTCAAGGGCAAAAAGATTGCGGCATATTACGGTTGCTTGCTTCTTCGCCCAAGCAGAGTTATGCAAATGGATGACCCTGAAAATCCTACAATTATGGAGGATTTGATTAAGGCTCTCGGTGCAACACCCGTTGTTTATTCAATGCGTAACGAATGCTGCGGCGGCTACACCACCCTTGAAAACAAAGAAATTGCCAAATCAAAAGGCAACGCAGTGCTTGAAAATGCTGTTAAAAACGATGCAGAGATGGTCATCACCGCTTGTCCGCTTTGTATGTATAATCTCAATAAGAATGCAACAGATTATGATGTGCCTGTCAAGTACTTCACAGAGGTGCTTGCAGAGGCACTTGGTTTGATTGGCGAATAAGGAGGGCTTGCAATGGAAAATAATTATCTCAAAGAGCAGGTTATCCGTTCAGCCGGAATCAATCCGCTCAAATGTATGGGCTGCGGAAAATGCTCGGCAACCTGTCCTTCTTATGATAATATGGAATATCATCCGCATCAGTTTGTGTCTATGGTGGCAAACGGCAACATCGAATCGCTTTTGGAGAGCGAATCACTGTACACCTGCCTTTCGTGCCTTGCTTGCTTGGAGCGTTGCCCAAGAGGCGTTGAGCCGGCAAGATTTGTTGAGGCTGTAAGAGTTGCAAAAATCCGCCGTCAGGGCGAGGAACATTTGCACCCGCAGGACATTCCCGAAATGTGGGATGAAGATTTACCTCAGCAGGCTATCGTGTCTGCAATGAGAAAGTATTGGAAATAAGCAGGGAGGAGTAGAAAAATATGCACAGAATAGGCGTATTCGTTTGTTGGTGCGGTAGCAATATCGCCGGTACGGTTGATGTTCACAAAGTTGCGGAAACTTTGAAGAACGAGCCGGGCGTAGTTTACTCCACCGATTATCAATATATGTGCTCCGAGGCAGGACAAAATATGGTTAAGGACGCTATCAAGGAATATAACCTTACAGGCGTTGTAATCTGCTCTTGCTCACCTCGTATGCACGAAAACACATTCCGCAAGGCGGCTGCTTCGGTTGGTCTTAATCCTTATATGGTTGAGATTGCAAACATTCGTGAGCAGTGCTCGTGGATTCACAAAGATATGGCAACAGCAACCGAAAAGGCTGTTATCTTGGGCAGAACCGCTATTGCGAAGGTTCAGCTCAACACTCCGCTTGTTGCAGGCGAAAGCCCTGTAACAAAGCGTGCGCTTGTCATTGGCGGCGGTATTGCGGGTATTCAAACCGCACTTGACATTGCCGAGGCAGGCTTTGAAGTTGATATTGTTGAAAAGTCACCTACTATCGGCGGTAAAATGGCACAGATAGACAAGACTTTCCCGACTCTCGACTGTGCGGCTTGTATCCTCACACCAAAAATGGTTGAGGCTGCACAGCAGGAAAAAATCAAAATTTATTCTTACAGCGAGGTTGAAGAAGTCAAAGGCTTCGTGGGCAACTTCAATGTAAAAATTAAGCGTAAGGCAAGATTTGTAAATGAGGACATTTGCACAGGTTGCGGACTTTGCACCGAAAAATGCCCTATGAAGAAAGTGCCTAACGAGTTCAATCTCGGTATGGATAACCGCAGTGCAATCTATATTCCGTTTGCACAGGCTGTACCGAAGGTTGCAACTATCGACCCTAATTATTGCATCAAGATGAAAACAGGCAAGTGCGGACTTTGCTCAACAGTTTGCGAGGCAAAGGCTATCAACTATGACGCAAAAGACGAATTTGTTGACGCACAGTACGGTGCAATCGTTGTTGCAACAGGCTTTGAACCTATCAAGGTTGATAAGTTTGACGAGTTTGCATACAATCAGTCGCCTGATGTTGTAACTTCTCTTGAATACGAAAGACTTATGAATGCGGCAGGTCCTACAAACGGCACACTTCTCCGTCCGTCAGACCACGAACATCCGCATACTATTGTATTTGTTCAGTGTGTCGGCTCCCGTTGTGCCGAAACAGACCCAAAGGGCAAACCGTATTGCTCAAAGGTTTGCTGTATGTACACTGCAAAGCACGCAATGCTTACCCGTGAAAAATATCCCGACACAGATGTTTATGTTTTCTACATCGATGTTCGTACTCCGGGCAAGAATTTTGACGAATTTTATCGCAGAGCCGTTGAAGAATACGGTGTTCATTATGTAAAAGGTATGGTTGGCAAGGTTGTTCCGGACGGCAAAAAGCTCAAGGTTCAGGCTTCTGATTTGCTCAACAACAAACAGCTTCACATTGATGCGGATATGGTTGTTCTTGCGGCGGCTATTGAACCGTCAAAGAGTGCAAGACCTCTTGCAACAATGCTCACAGCTTCAATGGATACAAACGATTTCTTCACAGAGGCTCACCCAAAACTCCGTCCTGTTGAATCACCTACGGCAGGCGTGTTCCTTTCGGGTATGTGCCAAGGTCCAAAGGATATTCCCGAAACCGTATCGCAGGCTTCGGCTTGTGCGGCAAAGGTTATCGGACTTCTTGTAAAAGACAAACTCACTTGCAACCCTTGTGTTGCCCACAGTGACGAGATGATGTGCAACGGCTGTTCATCTTGCGAAAAGGTTTGCCCTTACGGTGCAATTACATATCAGGAAAAAGAATTCCGTATGCCTGACAGAACAACTCAAATCAGACGAGTTGCAAGCGTAAATCCGGCTGTTTGTCAGGGTTGCGGTGCTTGTACGGTTGCCTGTCCGTCAGGCGCAATGGACCTCAACGGATTTTCTAACAAGCAAATTATGGCGGAGGTAGATGCAATATGCAAATAGAGAATAACGAATTCAAGCCAAAAATTGTAGCCTTCTGCTGTAACTGGTGCTCATATGCAGGGGCTGACTTGGCAGGTACAAACAGACTTAACTATCCTGCCGATGTAAAAATTATCCGTGTGCCTTGCTCATGCAGAGTAAACCCTATGTTTATTCTCCGTGCGTTCCAAAGAGGTGCAGACGGTGTAATTATGTGCGGTTGCCACCCGGGTGACTGCCACTACACAACAGGTAACTATTATGCACGACGCAGAATGACTCTCCTTTTCTCAATGCTTGATTATCTCGGCATCGAAAAGGGCAGAACCCGTGTTGAATGGGTATCCGCCGCAGAGGGTCAAAAGTTTGCGGAAACTATGAACAGCTTTGTAGAAACTATCTACGAGCTCGGCGAAAATAAGAGATTGGAGGATTTGAGATGCAAGAACAAATAATTGCAAAGGCAAAGGAACTCCTCCAAAACGGCACTGTTGACCGTGTTCTCGGCTGGAAAGTCGGCGAATTCAAGTACGACCTCACTCCGGGCGTGTTCACTTCGGCAGACGAGGTTGACCGTGAATTTGTTTATAACACATTTTCAGGCGCTAACCTTTCAAAATATCTTGTAAAGCAGACAAGAAAAGGCGACGGCAAAATCGCAATTTTCGTAAAACCTTGCGATTCTTACAGCCTTCAACAGCTCATCAAGGAGCACAGAGTAGACCGTGAAAAGGTGTACATTGTCGGCATTGAATGCTTTGGCAAAACCGATATAAACAAGATTAAAGCAACGGGAATCAGCGGTATTTCGGATATTACGGAAGCTGATGATTCAATCGTTGTTGAAACAATTTACGGCGACAAAAAGACTTTCAAGAAGTTTGAAGTTATGGCAGAGCGTTGCCTTTCTTGCAAGAGCAAGAAAATCGTAATCTATGACGAACTTATCGGCGAAAACGGCGAAGTTCTCGATTCAAACCGTTTTGACCAAGTTGCCGAACTTGAGGCAATGACACCCGATGAGCGTTTCGAATTTTGGCAAAACGAACTTTCAAAGTGTATCAGATGCAACGCTTGCAGAAATGTTTGCCCTGCTTGCACTTGCGAAAAGTGCGTGTTTGACAACGACAATTCCGGCGTTGCTCAAAAGGCGGCTCAAACAAGTTTTGAGGAGAGTAATTTCCACATCATCCGTGCATTCCATGTTGCCGGCAGATGTACCGATTGCGGCGAATGTTCAAGAGTTTGCCCTCAAAATATTCCGCTTCATCTTCTCAATCGCAAATTCATCAAGGACGCCAACGAACTTTACGGCGAGTATCAGGCAGGCGAGGACGCAGACAGCCGTTTCCCTCTTGTTAATTTTGATTATAACGATTGCGAACCGAGCGTTGTTTATGAGAGAGGAGGACAAAAGTAATGAAAAAGATTTCTATGTCACAAATCGACTCTCTTTTTAAGGCTATCGCACAAAACGAGGCACTTTATATCCCGACCGACAAGGGCGACATTGCAGAGTTTGCAAGATACGAGGACGGTATGACACTTACCGAAAAGTACAACACAAACCGCTCGGCAAAGGATTTCTTCTTCCCACAGACCGAGAATTTGTACGACATTCGTATGAACGGCTTGAAGCTCGAAATCAAGGACACCCGTAAGGAGTGCGAGGATTTTGTGGTATTCGGTGTAAGAGGTTGCGATGTCAGAGCGTTTGACATTCTTGACAGAGTGTTCCTTGTTGACCCGATTGATACATATTATAAAAACAGAAGAAGCCACGCAACAATTATTTCGCTTGCGTGCAACCGCCCTGAAGAAACTTGCTTTTGCAATGCTTTCGGCATTGACGCTTCCGACCCGAACGGCGACATCACCGCTTGGAAGCACGGCGACACCCTTTATATGGATGCCAAAACCGAAAAGGGCGAGGCTCTTATCGCAAAACTAGGCACTGTGCTTGAAGATGCGGACTCTGCCCCTGTTGAAGAAGTTAAAAGTGCGGTTAAGGCTGTTATGTCAAAGCTTCCGCTTGCAAACACATCGTTTGAGGGTATGAAGCAAAACGACCTTTTGGCTCACTTTAAAAATGAAAAATGGGCAGGACTTTCCGAGAGCTGTATCGGTTGCGGAACTTGCACCTTTGTGTGCCCAACCTGTCAGTGCTACGACATCAGAGAATTCGACACCGGCAATGGAGTAAAGAAGTTCAGATGTTGGGACAGCTGTATGTACAGCGATTTCACAAAGATGGCTCACGGCAATCCGAGAACATCACAGCTTGAGCGTTTTCGTCAAAGATTTATGCACAAACTTGTGTATTATCCGGATAACAACGACGGTATTTTCGGTTGCGTAGGCTGTGGCAGATGTATTGCAAAATGCCCAATTTCGATGAATATCGTTAAGGTAGAAAAAGCATTGGAGGTTGAAGCATAATGAACAGTGAAACTTTAATTCCGCACATTGGTGTTGTAACCGACATTCGTCAGGACACACCTGATGTAAAAACCTTCAGAGTGAACGCACTTGAGGGCGGAAAGGTGTTTGAGCACATTCCGGGACAGTGCGCAATGCTTTCCATTCCGGGCGCAGGCGAAGGTATGTTCTCAATCACATCTTCTCCTACAAACGAAGAATTTATGGAATTCAGTATCAAAAAATGCGGTTGCCTCACAACTTGGCTTCATATGATGGATGTCGGTCAGGAAATCGCAATCCGTGGTCCGTACGGCAACGGCTTCCCTGTTGATACGGAATTTGCAGGCAAAGATTTGCTCTTTATCGCCGGCGGTATCGGTCTTGCTCCGCTCCGCTCGGTAATCAATTATTGCAGAGATAACAGAGATAAATACGGCTCAATCGACATTGTTTACGGCTCACGCAGTATGGATGACCTTGTTGACTACAAGGAAATCATTGACGAGTGGTGTAAAGAGGACGGCATTAATGTTTACCTCACCATCGACCGTGAGCAAGAGGGCTGGGACGGTCATGTTGGCTTTGTTCCGAACTATGTTAAGGAACTCGGCTTCGACACAAACAAGACCTGCGTCATCTGCGGTCCGCCGATTATGATTAAGTTTACCCTTCAGGGACTTATTGAACTCGGATTTGAAAAAACACAGGTTTACACCACAATGGAACTTCGTATGAAGTGCGGTGTCGGCAAGTGTGGCAGATGCAACATCGGCAACAAGTATGTTTGCAAGGACGGTCCTGTGTTCCGCTGTGACCAACTTGATGAATTGCCTGATGAATACTAAGATTGGGAGGATATTGGATTATGGAAAATAATATGGTTAATATATATTTGTTCGGCAAGAAATATTCTGTGCCGTCAAATTTAACAATAATGAAAGCAATGGAATATGCCGGCTATCAGCTCAAAAGAGGCTGTGGCTGTCGTAACGGCTTTTGCGGTGCTTGCGCAACAATCTACAGAGTTACGGGCGATAAGGACTTAAAGGCTTGCCTTGCTTGTCAAACACAGGTTGAGGACGGAATGTACATTGCAACTTTGCCGTTCTTCCCTCTTGTAAAAGAGCCTTATGATATTGAAAAAATCAGCACAAACGAATCTATTATGATGCAGCTTTATCCCGAAATTTACGCTTGCGTAGGCTGTAATGCCTGCACAAATGCGTGCACACAGGGGCTCAATGTTATGCAGTACATTGCATATGCACAGCGTGGCGAGTTTGAAAAGTGTGCAGAGGAAAGCTTTGACTGCGTTATGTGCGGTGTTTGCTCATCTCGTTGCCCTGCCGGAATTTCTCATCCGCAGGTTGCACTTTTGGCAAGAAGAATCAACGGCAAGTATCTTGCTCCGGAAAGTAAGCACTTGACCAACAGAGTTCAGGAAATCAAGGACGGCACATTTGAGGAGCTTCTCCAAAATCTTATGCAAAAGCCGATTGAGGAAATGAAAGAACTCTACAATAACAGAGAGATAGAAAAGTAAGGAGGCGACCGAAATGTACAACAAAGAAATGCAGGAATCTATGAAAAAGGTTGCGGCAAACAGAGCGGAAAACGCCGCACTTGAACCTCGCCGTATGACTGCGGAGGAAAAGGACACCCTCCTTGCAACCTATCACCCGGACTATAAGCAAGACCAATTTGCAACACTTCAAATCGGTCCTAACAAGGGCGAAAAAGTGCCTCTTGAGCTTGCGGATTTGCTTCAAGCTCACAGCAGAATTAACACAAAGGACATCAATCTTGACAAGGTTGACTATGATGTTGATGTTCTCATCATCGGCGGTGGCGGTGCAGGTGCATCGGCTGCGATTGAGGCAGACAACAACGGCGCTTCTTGTATGATAGTTACAAAGCTCCGTATCGGCGATGCCAACACAATGATGGCAGAGGGCGGTATTCAGGCTGCCGACAAGGAGAACGACTCTCCGGCACAGCACTATATTGACGCTTTCGGCGGCGGTCACTTTGCCGCAAAGCCTGAACTTCTTTACAAACTTGTAAATGACGCTCCTGAGGCTATTCAGTGGCTCAACGACCTCGGCGTTGAGTTTGATAAAGCTCCTGACGGAACAATGATTACCACCCACGGCGGAGGAACATCACGCAAGAGAATGCACGCCGCAAAGGACTATTCCGGTGCGGAAATTATGAGAACTCTCCGTGATGAAGTTCAAAACAGACAAATTCCTGTTGTTGACTTTACGGCGGCTATTGAACTTATCAAGGACACAGAGGGTAAGGTTGCCGGTGCTGTTCTTCTTAATATGGAAACAGACGAAATCCTCATTGCAAAGGCAAAGACTGTCATTATCGCAACAGGCGGCGCAGGCAGACTTCACTATCAGGGCTTCCCAACTTCAAACCATTACGGTGCAACAGCCGACGGTCTTATTCTCGGCTACCGTGCAGGTGCAAAGCTTCTTTATGCCGACACACTTCAGTATCACCCAACGGGTGCGGCTTATCCTGAGCAGATTTTCGGTGCTCTTGTAACCGAAAAAGTTCGTTCTCTCGGTGCAAAACTTGTCAATGTAAACGGTGAAGTATTTATGCACCCGCTTGAAACCCGTGATGTTTCTGCGGCTTCTATCATCCGTGAGTGCTCAACAAACGGCAACGGTGTTCACACAGATGACGGCGTGGGCGTTTGGCTCGATACTCCTATGATTGAACTCAAGGGCGGCGAGGGCACAATAGAAAAGAGAATTCCTGCCATGATGAGAATGTTCGGCAAGTACGGAATTGATATCCGCAAAGAGCCTATTCTCGTTTATCCTACACTTCACTATCAAAACGGCGGTCTTGACATCAAGGCTGACGGTATGACAGAGGTTGAAAACCTTTATGTTGCCGGTGAAGCTGTCGGCGGTATCCACGGCAGAAACCGACTTATGGGTAACTCACTTCTTGATGTTATCGTATTCGGCAGAAACGCAGGTAAACATGCTTCCGAAAAGTCAAAGAGCGTTGATGTTGCAGACCTCACCCTTTCTCATGTTGACAGCTTTGAAGCAGAAATCAAGGACGCAGGCATTGAAACAGAAGTTGTTTCACCAAAGCTTCTCCCTGACTATACCCGCAAGGTAAATGATAAATAAGTATTAACCGAATAAGGCTCTCCTTGTTTGTTTTGAGGAGAGCCTATTTATTCGGTTTGTCAACTATATAGAGTGCGTTAGATGACATACTCTATTGTTAATTATAAGGAGAAATTATGGATTTTGGTATTGTGTCCGTTACGGGCGTAGCGTTTTTAACCTTTAGTGTGCTGGCTATTGCGGCAGTTGGCTACACTCTCGGCAGAATTACCATCAAGGGAGTAAATCTCGGCACGGCAGGTGTGTTCATTGTTGCCTTGCTGTTCGGTGCGTTTTTGTTCCCTGTTCTTGATGACCAGCTTATGGTGGGCGATGAGGCAGTTTCGTTCACCAAAGAAGCTCTTAAAATTGTAGAAAATCTCGGACTTATTTTCTTTGTCACTTCGGTCGGCTTCATCGCAGGACCAAAGTTTTTCAGAAATATGAAAAAGAATTTTAAGTCCTATGTTCTTTTGGGAATTGTGATTATTGCTTCCGCTTCACTTGTGTGTGCACTTTGCGTGCTCATCGGTGGCAAGTTCACATCTGTTGACCACGAAACTTTCAAGTCAACTATGGTCGGCTTGTTTGCGGGTGCGTTGACTTCAACCCCGGCATTCTCCGCTTCAAAAGAGGCGGTTGCCGAAATGGGCGCTCACTACGAGGACGCTGTTTCGGCAGGCTATGCAATAGCTTACCTTTTCGGTGTAATCGGAGTTGTTCTTTTCGTTCAGATTATTCCAAAAATCACAAAGGCAGATATGGCAGAGGAACTCAAAAAAATTTCTGTTGAGGCAAGCGAATCGTCCAAAAAGAAAGACGACAAAAAACTTGTTTTGCTTGACGAACTCGGATTCACTCCGTTTTCGCTCGCAGCGATTTTGGGCGTTATGCTCGGCTCAATCAAGCTCAAGGGCTTTTCGCTCACCACAACGGGCGGTTGCATCTTGGTTGCCCTCGTGTTCGGTCACTTCGGCAAAATAGGCAAAATCAGTATTATGCCCGAACAGTCGGTTCTCCGCACATCAAGAGAGCTTGGCTTGATGATGTTCCTTATCGGTGCAGGTGTATCGGGCGGTGCAAAATTCGTGCAGTATTTTGAGCCTGTGTACTTCCTCTACGGTGCGTTGCTCACACTCGTTCCGATGGTCATCGGCTATGTGTTTGCAAAATTCGTTCTCAAAATGCCACTTCTCAACAACCTCGGCTCAATCACCGGCGGTATGACAAGTACTCCGGCGCTCGGCACGCTCATCAGCGTTGCAGGCTCGGAGGATGTTGCTTCGGCTTATGCGGCAACCTATCCTGTTGCCCTCATCAGCGTAGTAATCGCATCAAAATTGATTATTATGTTCTGCTGATATAAAAAAAGACGCTTCGTTCCGCATTTCACGGACGAAGCGTTTTTGATTGACAAAAAGTGACAAAGAATATATAATGCTTACGGACAAGGAGATATTGTCACGAAAAACGGTAGGCGGTTAGTCCTCTGACAAAGAGGGCAATGCCCTCTAATTTTAATGTTAGGGGGTGATGCTATGGAATATCTTGTTATGACGGTAATCATTATTGTTGCAGCAACAGGCTACATACTAAGCATAAAAAAATAATCGCCCTACACCCTTCGACAAGTTAGGACGATTATTCTTAACATGAGGGACTGACCGTCTATCGGACAGCTCCTTGTTCATTTTTATTATATACATTAATGTTTATTTTGTCAAGAGTCCTGCGCACTCAAGTATTTCACGGCACTGTGGGCGGCAATGTTTCCCTCGCCGACCGCCTTTGCAATTTGGTACGGAGTGCCTGTGCAGTCGCCTGCGGCAAAGCATCCGTCAATGCTCGTTTTCATATTTTTGTCCACAACAATACTGCCGTTTTGCACTTCAAGTTTGTTCAGCAGAACATCCGCAGAAACAGCCTGTTTGATGAAAAATATACCATCAACATCAATCTTTGTGCCGTCTGCAAGCTCAATGCCCGACACCTTGCCGTCGCCGATAACCGCAGTAATTCTTGATTTAAGATGCGTAACATTCGCCTTGTCAATTTTCGATGAGAACTTGTGCGAATAGTAGACCTCACTTGCAAGGTCGCTCAAATATTCAACTTCTTCTTCGCCGTCTGCATTGTCGCAGAACACGGCGATTTTTTTGTCTTTGTACAACATTCCGTCACAAGTTGCGCAGTAGCTCACGCCCCTGCCGAGAAGTTCTCGTTCGTTTGGCAACGGCTTGATTGTTTCTGCTCCGAGGCATAGAATAACAGACCTCGCTTCAAACATTTTGCGGTTTGCAAGCAGGGTGAATTTGCCTTTCATATTATATATGCCCGTGATTCGTTCCTCGGTGATTTCAATCCCCATTGAGTCGAGGTGTTCACGCATTTTTGCGTTCAGTTCTTTGCCCGAAATATTTGGCAAACCCGGATAATTGTTGATTTTTTCAGATATTTCTACCTTGTGTGAAAGCTCGTTTTGACCGAACAGCACAATGGATTTGTTCCTGATTTTGCAGTTGATTGCCGATGAAATTCCCGCAGGTCCACTGCCGATGATTGCAACATCAAACATAGCATCACTTCCTTTATAATATGTATTATACCACATCTTGAATTAAATTTCCATTGATAACAAAATTTAGTATGTTGCCTTTTTTTACAATTTGTGATAGTATATATGCAGAAAGTTACAAATTGTAATAATTTGATTGTGCTACACAGGAGGTACAAAATGAAAAAGTTTATTTCGCTTATGATGTCGGCTGTAATGCTTGTTTCAAGCATCGCTGTCGGAATAACCGTTCAGGCAGGAACAGTTGAAGATAATTTGAAAGCACAGGGTTTCCCTGAATCATATATCGAGGACTTGGCAAGCTTGCAAAAGGCTCACCCAAATTGGAAGTTTGTTGCATTTAAAACAGGGCTTGATTTTGATGATGCTGTCAAAGGCGAATTGTCGGGAACACCTACAACGGAGGAAAATCTTCGAGCTTATCTCGACCCTCGTAATTGGCTCAATGAAAAATATGTTTTTCAGTTTGAAAGCATCAGAAAGAGCGATGCCGTTCAGTCTGTTTCAAGTGTAAACGCTATTCTCAAAAACACTTGGATGGCAAACAGCAAGATAAATTATTTTGACACTCAAGGTGTCAGCAAAACGGTCACAGAAGTGAATACATATGCCGATGCAATGATTAAGGCTTCAAACGACACAAATTTGAGTGCAAACTATATCGCTGCAAAAATCCGTCAGGAAAACGGCGGAGCAACATATTCCGCAACGGCTGTTTGCGGAACAAGGCCGCCGTTTCAGGGTATTTTCAACTATTTTAATATCGGTGCTTACACAACTGCTATGGACGGTCTTGCTTGGGCGGCAGGATTTTTAAAAGCAAATAAGGACACCGTGCTTTTTGACGGTGCAAGTGCTGCGGCTAAACCGATTGTCACAGTTTCAAACGGTCAGCGAATGGCATATATCAAAGAAGAGGGTGATTATTACAGAGTTACACTCTATGATGAACTTGACAACGGAAAGTATGACGACAAGGAAATCGGCTACATTCTCAAATCGGATGTAAATACAACATATATGGGCAATTACGGCAGACCGTGGACAGACCCTAACAAGGCTATTTATAATGGTGCAAAGTACATTGCAAACGGTTATCTTACATATCAGTTCACAATGTATTTGCAAAAGTACAATGTTAATGCTCAGTCGGGCAGTTTGTACAGACATGAATATATGACAAATGTCAGCGGTGCGGCAAGTGAGGGCTATCATCTTTACAGCGGATATGCAAAGGCAGGACTTTTGAACAATGCTCACACATTCTACATTCCTGTTTTCAACAATATGCCGAATGATGATTCCGCAACAACAACTGCTCCGACAACCACAACAAAGAACTACACTCCTGCAAAGGTTAAACTCACAAGCCTTACCGCACAGAGCGGTTACAAGATTAAGGCAAAGTGGAACAAGTGCTCAACCTCTGCAACAGGCTACCAAATCTATTGGGCAAAGGACAAGAAGTTCAAGAAAGTTGTTGCAAAGACAACCACAAGAGGCAGATCAAAGGTTACCTACACAGGCAAAAACTTCACCAAGGGCAGAAAGTATTATGTAAGAATCCGTGCTTATAAAAAGGCAGGTGGCAAAACATATTACGGCCCGTGGTCAAATATCAAAGCAAAGACTTCTAAATAATATATACATTATATGCCTCCCCTTGTTGCAAGGGGAGGTGTCTGCATTTTATATGCAGACGGAGGGGTTAAAAAAGCCGTAAGCATTTTCGCTTACGGCTCATTTTTATGACTTTTTAGTTGTGGTTTTCTTGGCTTTTTTGTCTTTGTTCTTTTTGTCTTTCTTGTTCTTGTCACTCTTTTTGGTTGTGGTCGGCTTGCTGTATTTGCTGACGGTTCGGTAGTTTTGCTCGCCGTCAACCGTTCTTGTAAGGATGTATTGGTCGCCGTCTTTTTTGATGTTGATTTTTACATTGTTTGGCTTTACATCTTTCTTGCCGTAGAGCTTGCAAGTGAGCTTTCCGCCCTCGCAAGTCATATTTATTCTGACATCACATCCAAGAGTGTTTTTGAACTTGAAGTCCTTGCTGTTCCATTGCACCGTGGCATCTCCGCCGAGTGGAACATATCCGATTTCAAGCGAATGATTTGTTCTGTACACAATTTCAACATTCGCACGGAGCACGCACTCAAACAGGGTGGAGCTGACTTGACAAACACCGCCGCCAAGACCGTCAACAAATTCGCCTCCGTTGATGACCTTTGCGGTTTCGTAGCCTGCCGTGATTGTTCGCTTGCCGACAGTTTGGTTGAATGAGAACACCGCATCATCAGGAATTTTGATGTTGTTCAGCTTGCTGACTGCTGCTTTGAGATTTGCCGTTCTTGTTTCGTCACTTGAACGGTAATACGAGGTGTATGTAGCAAGCTCATACGGATAGTCACCCTCGCTGTCTTTTGACAAGCCCGGATAGACTTTCATCGTGTCGTTTTCTTTAAATGTTGTTTCCAAGTCCTCCGTTGTGGTAGGCTTGGTTGTAGTTTCGGTCGTGGTTTCGCTCGTTTCCTCTTCCTTGTCACCGCCTGTCGTACAGCCGGTAACTGTGCAGATGATAATGGTTAATATAAGCAAAACCGCAATTATATTTTTGCTTCTTTTCTTCTTCATCACAAATGTGCCTTTTGTTTATTTTTGGTTTTTGTATGGCTTTTTCTCGGCTACCCAGCCCTCTTTGTTCACTTGTCTTGCCCTTGCAATAGAAAGTGCTTCGTCAGGGATGTTGTCGGTGATTGTTGAGCCTGCCGCAATGTATGCCATTTCGCCCACCTTAACAGGAGCGATAAGGTTTGTGTTGCAACCGATGAACGCACCGTCACCGATTTCGCATCTTGATTTAACCTTGCCATCATAGTTGCAAGTTACTGTGCCGCAACCGAAGTTTACATTGCTTCCTACATCACTGTCGCCAATGTAGGTGAGATGAGCACTCTTTGTGCCCTCGCCGACAACAGAGTTTTTAACTTCAACAAAGTTGCCGATGTGCACGCCCTTTTTGAGCACGCTGTTTGCTCTTACCTTAACAAACGGACCGCAGTCAACACCGTCCTCAATTGCAGAATCGGTGATTTTGCAGTTGTCAAGAACAACCTCGTTGCCGATGTTTGAATTGTCAATCCAAGTGTTCGGACCGATAACGCAGTTGTCACCGATTACAGTGTTGCCGATGATGATTGTATTTGGCAAAATTCTTGTTGACGCACCGATTTTTACATCTTTGCCAATCATAACACCGTCTGTGCAAGGAATGTCAACACCGTTTGTCATATGATTGTCGTTGATGTTTCTTCTCATAATGTTGTTGAGAATGTTGAGCTGTTTTCTGTCGTTTGCGCCCAAAACGGTTTCGTTGTTCTCGCAGATGTATGCGCCTGCGTTCTCGCCCTTTTTGATGAGAATTTCAAGGCTGTCGGTGAGATAGTATTCGTTTTGTGCGTTTTCGTTTGTAATGTGGTCAAGCGCATAGAGAAGCTCTCCGCCCTTGAACCAATATGTTCCCGCATTCGATTCGTTGATTTTCTTCTGCTCCTCGTTTGCGTCTTTGTGCTCAATGATACGCTCAAGCACACCGTTTTCGTCACGCTTGATGTGGCCGATTCCGTTTGTGTCCTCAACAATTGCGGAAATGAGGGTGATTGCGTTGCCGTTTTCCTTGTGGTATTCGTATGCCTTGTTCATTGTTTCGGCGTCCATAAGCGGACCGTCACCGTTGAGAATCAAAATGTCGTCGTCCTTGTGGGCAGAGATGAATTCTCTTGCCTGCATAACAGCATGTCCCGTGCCGAGCTGTGGCTCCTGAAGTGCTGTTTTGATGTTGCTGTCGTAGTTTGCAAGCCAGCCCTCAACAATGTCGTGTCTGTATCCTGTGATAACGCAGACATCCTCTGCGCCTGCCTCCTTTACAGCGTCAACAACATATTTAATTATCGGCTCAAAAATAACTTCGCACATAACCTTTGGTGCGTCCGTTTTCATTCTTGTTCCCTTGCCGCCTGCAAGTATGATTGCACACTTCATATAATCTAACCTCTTTCGATAGTAGTAAATAAAATATCAGTTTGGTATATTATGCACCTTTTCCACCGAATTTTCAACCGTTTTATAGTATATTTATAATTATTCCTTAAATATTCAAAAAAATGTTTGAAATTGCGGTTATTCTATGTTATACTTTTATCGGATTATTCTGCGTTGTCGTATTTTCCGCAGAATAAACAACAATGTATTTAATATTTTAGGAGGTAACTCAAATGTCAAACAAATGGGTATACATGTTTGAAGAAGGCGACATGACCATGCGTAATTTGCTTGGTGGTAAGGGCGCAAACCTTGCAGAGATGACCAAGATCGGTCTTCCTGTACCACAGGGCTTCACTGTTACAACAGAGGCTTGTACACAGTATTACGAAGATGGTCGTAAAATCAATGACGAAATCATGACTCAGGTTATGGAAGGCGTTAAGAAGATGGAAGAAATCAACGGCAAGAAGTTCGGTGATAAGCAAAATCCTCTTCTCGTTTCTGTTCGTTCAGGTGCAAGAGCATCAATGCCTGGTATGATGGATACTATCCTCAACCTTGGTCTTAACGACGAAGTAGTTGCAACAATGATCGCAGGTAACGATGATCCTGCTTTCGAGCGTTTTGTATATGACTCATACAGAAGATTCATCCAGATGTTCTCTGATGTAGTTATGGAAGTTGGTAAGAAGTACTTTGAGCAACTTATCGACAAGATGAAGGAAGAAAAGGGCGTTCAGTACGACGTAGAACTTACAGCAGCAGACCTCAAGGAACTTGCTACACAGTTCAAGGCTGAGTACAAGAAGCAACTCGGTTCAGACTTCCCTTCAGACCCTGTTGAACAGCTCAAGCTTGCTATCGAAGCTGTATTCCGTTCATGGGACAACCCTCGTGCAAATGTTTATCGTAGAGATAACGATATTCCTTATTCATGGGGTACTGCAGTTAACGTAATGCCTATGGTATTCGGTAACCTTAACAATCAATCAGGTACAGGTGTTGCCTTCACTCGTGACCCTGCAACCGGTGAAAATAAGTTGATGGGTGAATTCCTTATCAACGCACAGGGCGAGGACGTAGTTGCCGGTGTTCGTACACCTATGCCAATCGCTCAGATGGAACAAGAATTCCCTGAAGCATACGCTGAGTTCATCAAGGTTTGCGAAACTCTTGAAAATCACTACCACGATATGCAGGATATGGAATTCACAGTAGAAAACAAGAAGCTCTATATGCTTCAGTGCCGTAACGGTAAGAGAACAGCTCCTGCTGCTCTTAAGATCGCTTGCGATCTCGTTGACGAAGGTCACAAGACTCCTGCAGAAGCAGTTGCTATGATCGACCCTCGTAACCTCGACACACTCCTCCACCCACAGTTTGATCCTGCTGCTCTCAAGGCTGCTACTCCAATGGGTAAGGGTCTTGGCGCTTCTCCTGGTGCTGCTTGCGGTAAGGTTGTATTCACAGCTGAAGACGCAGAACTTTGGAACGAAAGAGGCGAGAAGGTTATCCTTGTTCGTCTTGAAACTTCACCTGAAGACATTACAGGTATGAAGGCTGCTCAGGGTATCCTCACAGTTCGTGGCGGTATGACATCTCACGCTGCCGTAGTTGCTCGTGGTATGGGTACTTGCTGTGTATCAGGTTGCGGCGACATCAACATGGATGAAGAAAACAAGAAGTTCACTCTCGCAGGCAAGGAATTCCACGAAGGTGATTATATTTCTATCGACGGTTCAACAGGTAATATCTATGACGGTATTATCGAAACAGCTGATGCTCAAATCGCAGGCGAATTCGGCAGAATTATGGCTTGGGCTGACGAGTTCAGAAAGCTTAAGGTTCGCACAAACGCTGATACTCCTGCTGACGCAAAGAAGGCAAGAGAGCTTGGCGCTGAAGGTATTGGTCTTTGCCGTACAGAGCATATGTTCTTTGAAGAAGACAGAATCGCTGCATTCAGAGAAATGATTTGCTCAGACACAGTAGAAGAAAGAGAAGCTGCTCTTGAAAAGATTCTTCCTTATCAGCAAGGCGACTTCGAGGCTCTTTATGAAGCACTTGAAGGTTGTCCTGTAACAATCAGATTCTTGGACCCACCTCTTCACGAGTTCGTTCCAACTGAAGAAGCTGACATCGAAAAGCTTGCAAAGGCTCAGGGCAAGTCTGTAGAAGACATCAAGGCTATCATCGCATCTCTTCACGAGTTCAACCCAATGATGGGTCACCGTGGTCTCCGTCTTGCAGTTACATATCCTGAAATTGCAAAGATGCAGACAAAGGCTGTTATCCGTGCAGCTATCAATGTTCAGAAGGCTCATCCTGATTGGACAGTAGCTCCTGAAATTATGATTCCACTTGCTTGTGACGCTAAGGAACTCAAGTATGTTAAGGATATCGTTGTTGCAACTGCAGATGCAGAAATCGCAGCAGCAGGCGTAGAAATGAAGTACGAAGTTGGTACAATGATCGAGATTCCTCGTGCAGCTCTTACAGCAGCTGACATCGCAAAGGAAGCTGAGTTCTTCTGCTTCGGTACAAACGACCTTACCCAGATGACATACGGCTTCAGCCGTGATGACGCAGGTAAGTTCCTCAACGCTTACTATGACAAGAAGATCTTCGAAAGCGATCCATTCGCAAGACTCGACACAACAGGTGTTGGCCAGCTTATGGAAATGGCAGTTAAGAACGGTAAGGCAACTCGCCCATCACTCCACTGCGGTATCTGCGGTGAGCACGGCGGCGACCCAACATCTGTTGAATTCTGCCACAAGATTGGTCTTGATTATGTTTCATGCTCACCATTCCGTGTGCCTATCGCTCGCCTTGCAGCAGCTCAGGCAGCAATCGCTGAAATGAACGACTAATCCCGACTCTCAATCGCATAAATAAAAGGACAGGTTCGCCTGTCCTTTTTTGTTTGTAATTGAAAACATAGCGTTTGGATTTTTTCCAAACGCTATGTTTTTTATTCTTCTGTTTTGTTTTGTTCGGAGAGGTCGATGATGTCGTCTTCAACTTCCTTTTTTTCTTCGATGTTAAGAGTCTTTTTGATTTTCTTCTTTGCTTTGCGAACGATTATTCCTGCTATTGCACCAACAGTAACAACGCCCGCAACAACAAATTGAAGTGTGTAGCTCATAACCGAAGGGTCTATGTATAATTTAATTTCTTCCATTCTTTTTTTGCTCCTTTTGTTTTTGAATCAGTTTGCTGATTATGTATTTTCCGGCAACCTCACCGCTGTATCCGTAGTTTGCCACATATTTTGTGCGAATATCTTTGATTTTTTCTGTGTACTCGCTTTTATTTTGCAACATCTTGGCAATATCTGTTGACATTCCTTCAAACTCGTTTGGAGAATATCGTTTTCCGATCAAGTTTCTTAATTTAAGTTCGAGTGGTTCAATTCCGATTTCTTCGTAATCCTCGTTGTAAATTTTAGGCGGAGTATCAATGAAAATACACGGCTTAAGGGTTACATACGAAAATTCAAAGCATGTGGATGACCAGTCGGTAATAACAATATCGGAATTGTAGATTGAATCCGCATTTGAAAAATCAAGTTCAAATGTGAGGTCATCGCCATCGTAATCTTTATATCTTTCAACAAGTGCTTCAAGACGATTAGGATAACGCTTTTTATATTCCGGATGTGGTCTTACAACTACATTATAACCTTTTTGTAGCAATTCGTAAAGTAAATTATCTATACAGGAATCAAGAATGTTATCTTCTTGCCACGATGGAGCAATGAGAATTTTAGGCTTGGCATTTTCGGTCTTTTGCATTTTGTCATATTTTTCTTGCAATAATTCCAAAAATCCATAGCCACAAACAACAAGCTCTTTTTTTGGGAGATTATATAATTTTTCCTGTTTGCGTATTTCAGGAATTTGAAAATCGCCAACGCAGAAAATAGTGTCAAAATGGTCAAGGCATCCTTTGTTCATTACCATATGTGTGCTCATAGGACCGTGAACGGTGTAGATGTATTCAATGTCCTTTTTTACATATGAACGCTTGTAATAATATGTTTCCAAATCAGGTGTAGTCATTAAGACAATATCTGCGTCCATTTTCATAAAAACAGTCATCATCTTTTTTTCTCCGATAAAATATGCACGGAGTTTTTTTTCTTCTTTTTCAAGATTAAATACATTGTCGTTTGGGTCGTTTGTTATGTAATGAATGATGATGTTTGAATTAGATAAAAGATAATTTATGATTCGTTCAAAATATTTGTAAAAACCACCGTTTTCAGCATAAATAACAAGATGTTTGTTTTCAACAGAGAAAAAGCGTTTGTAATCTCGTTTTTCTCGTTTATATAGCTCTGTTCCTCGTTTTGGTGAGTTGTTGCCACCAACCGATGACAGTTTTTCAAGTTCGATCTTGCTTTTTTCAAGTTCTATGTAATCAATGTATTTTTTTGGATTCATAACAGAGTTGAGAATAAGCTGTTGAATCATAGTCAGCAAATTGCTGCATATCCAATAGAATCCGATTCCTGCAGGAACAAAGCCTCCCAAAATTAGTGAGATGCCGATTGAGATGGCATTTGTGCCAATTTGTTCAAATCTTGATTGCTCTGCTTGAAGCGGATTTTTGATGTTTTGGAAAAGACAAAGTGCAAGTGCCGACAATCCTGCCAAAAACGGAACAATATACATTATTCCGCCTGTTGTAAATGGTGTGGCAGATAAATCAAATCCAAGGAAATCCATATTAAGGGCTTTGATTAGCTCTGCAGTTGCACCCGAACAGGAATTGTTAAGTGAAAATCCGCCTTGAATTTCAGTCACGGCAAAAAGTTGAGCCGTATTTGAAGTGATATCAAATCCTGTTTTATTGCAAATGAAGGTGAGAATTTGAGAAATTTCTTCTTTTCCGAGAGAAAGAATGTACGACAGAGGATTGTAGATAATCTGAATGACACACATAAGCAAAAAAAGTTGAATAATCATTGGAATAAGTCCGGCAAGTGGGTGATAATTTTCTTGCTTATATAATTTTAACTGTTCATCGGAAATCTTGTCTTTCTCTCCGAAATATTTAGCTTTTATATGATTTAATTGTGGTTGAATTTTAATGAGGTTTAATGAATTTTTGTGAGTCCATAAAGCTATCGGAAATAATATAATCTTTGTTATGAATGTAAAAAGTATAATTGCCAATCCGTAGCTTGAAAAAAGATTATAGCAAAATTTCATTATAAACCCAAAGGGCTTTGCTATGTATTCCATAGGATTCTCCTTAATACCAGGACTGCTTTGTATTTATGGATTTTAGTAACTTCCAGTTTTTTACATCAGCAGCGTCACCCGTGATTTTATATTTGTCAAGGATGAGCTTGCTGTTGCCGCTTATTCTTGAATGATAATATATTCTTGAACGAGTTTCGTTTTCGCCTATTTCAAAAAGGCTTTTTCCATAATTGTGCTTTGTTTTGATATTTGCATCTTTGACAATTGTTGGGATAATGTCGTTAACAGATGCCGGAGTATGCTTTATAGAAAGTTTGTCCGACCTTGAATTTTTCGGCTTTACGAAAATACAAGTTCTTGTGCCTTCTTCCATATAATCAAAGAGAGGATCTGTGTCGGTATATGGAAAACCGTGATCACCGGATATAATTATTGTAGTGTTATCATAAACACCTAATTTCTTCAATTGACTAATGTATTCATCAATAATTTTAAATGAGCCAAGTGTTTGTTGAAGTGATGTTGATGTTTCAACTCTTTCTGCATTTTCATTGAGATTGAATGGTGAATGACTGCCGTGAAGATAGAAAAATGTCATATTCTTGTCGCAGTCATATGTGCTCAATTCTGTTGTTTTTATTTTTTTGTATAGTTCCGCATCATCATCGTGATATATAGCATCGTCACTTTGAAGATCAGAAAGACGAAGAACAGAGCCTTTAGAAGCAAGTCTAAATATGTGTTCAGGCATTTTGTATGGAGCAATTCGACCATGTGAAAGAATGAGCAAATATTTTAATATCTTTTTGGTGTTTGGTGTATATCCGTGTATTTTTGTTGCATTACTAACCGTGTCCTTAAAATACACAGCGTCTGAATATTCGTAATATCTGTCAACATAAAGGTTGATGTTATAACCGTTGTTTTTTAAATCTTTTAAAAACGGGGATGTGGTGTATGCATTTTTAAAATATTTGTTTGCAGAGGTTTTACCGTCGTATGTAACCCCTGTAATCATTCCGGCAACGGCAGGATATGTTCTTGAAAAGGTCGAAACTGCATTGTCAAAATAAGTGAATCCGTCTAAAGTGTTGTTAAAATAGTCGGGATAATTTTTAACAACCTCATCATAATACATTTTATCAAATCTATCAAAAAGAAAGTACACGATGTTTTCTTTATCAGATACATTATTCATATTTTTTTCTGACAAAGCATATTCAACATTTGCACCGCTTGTTTTTGTAATATTCTTTGTAGCAAAATCAGAAATTAATGTTGATGAGTTCATAGCGATTAGTAATATACAAAGAAATACGGTTATGTTTTTCCATCTTTTTTTTAGAAAAAGATTTAGTATAAACATTATATAAAATGTTATAAAGAGAATGGCAAAGTAAATAGTAAATGCTTCTTCGTATTCAAGTCTAATGTCACCCGAAACAAACGAGCCTTTTCCAAATGTAACATTAAATATATAGGAAGAAACAAAGATAGATAAAATAGCAGAAGTCAGAATGTTTAATAATTGCTTGTTGAAAAGCATCAGTGCACTAAAAATCAAAACAAAACTTGCAAAAAATATGAGCAAAACGGGTCCGATAAAATCTTTTAGCATAAAAGAAAATTCCAGTGCATTATTCGCAAAAATATCTATTGGATTGAATAAAAAAACGATAAATGAAGCCATGAATGAAATTAATGAAGAAATCAACAATTTTTCTTTCAATGTGTATTTTTCCATTTTGAACACGGATTCTTTTTTTGATGTCTTTTTCATTTGATCACTCCTACAAATGTTATAGTTTAATTTTATCATTATAAGCTCTTTAATGCAAGTAAATATAAAAGTATTGTATTTAAAATAGTAAAAACCGCTTGGGATAATTTAAATTCCAAAGCGGTTTTTACTTCTTTTATTTGGCGTACCTTGATTTTGCAAATGACTGCAATTTTACAAATACAGCCACCAAAACTCGTCGTCTTTATCATAATCGGGTTGTGTCGGTACCCACCAAAATAAGATTTTCCAAATCAAACAAAACGGCATAAATGCTATTTTTAAAATAGTTTTTATAAGTAATAAAACTAACTTAAATATAATGTATAACATAAATAACACCACAGTTTTGAATATTAATCGGCTCGCTTTTTATTCAAAACATTGCTTTATCATTGCTTCAACTTTTTCTTTTTTGACCCCACGATGAACGGTATGTATTTGTTAACAAGTGCACAAATCGGTGCAAGGACAATTAGTGTAAACAGCGTTACCGCCGAATAAATCAGTATGCCTTTGCGACTTGCACTCAAGAGACTTGCGTCAAATTTTGGCGACACAAAAGTTGCCAACAAAAACATTATCAGCTTGCATGCAGGAATGTGGAAAGCATAATAAAAGATGGTGTTTTGACCAAATTTTACAACGAATTTTGGAAATTTCATAAAACTGAAGAATATGAAAAATGCAAGCACACCGCTAAATGCAACCAGCATATTGTAAAAATACGAACAGTATAGCGATGAAAAAAGATTGATGTAGTTGAATTTTCCTGTGCGGTATTTGTATATTGCCGGTAAAGCAATAAAAATAATCATAGAAATTGTTGCAATAATGATAAGATAATTTTTCTTTATTAAAGCAAGAAGTGATTTGAGATAATAGCCGAAAACACACATAGGATAAGCCACAAACACTGCGTTTACGGTCATAAATATGTGTTTGCCTGTTATGCAAAAATATCCCAAAATAAGCGAAATCACAGCACTTATAATTACTAATGCGTCATTTTCTTTTGTGATTTTAAATATGATGAACATTAAAAAATTGCACAAAAACAGTGTTGGGAAAAACCACATAATTTCGCCCATACAAATCAAATCAAGAGAATGTTTTGCCCATTCAACAAGTGTACCGTCATATGTGAATAAATCGAAGATGCACAAAATAATTGACAGGCAAATAAACGGCACAAGTATTCTTTGAGAGCGAGTAATCAAAAATTGTTTTATGCTCATTTTTTTCTTTGGATTAAATACAAATCCCGAAGCGGCAAAAAACAACGGCAATTTCAAAAAACTTGTGTACATTACAAATGTTGTGAATCCGTTAAGCCCCAAATGCACAAATATTACAAATGCCATTGCAACAGCTTTGATTGCGTCAAGCCAGTCATATCGTGGCTTTTGCAAAGGCGTGCTGTTTTCTCCCATAATTCAACCTCTTATAATTAGTATGTAATGATTATATCATATTACATAATTTTGTTCAATATAGCAAAAACTGCTTGAGAAATTTCAAGCAGTTCAGAGTGCAGAAAACCATCTATTCCGCTGACATCAATTAATTCTTTTTTGGAGTTCTTCACGGATTTGGTCTATTTTTTCAATGGTATAGTCAAGCATTTTCTTTTTATAAAAGTCGCCGTTTTTAATCTGTTGATAGTAGTTGTATTCGGCGTGCTGGTAGAACATCAACGCTGTGTGAATGTTCCTGCCTACGCCACTTCCGTAATAGTACGAATTGCCCAATCGCAGGAAAACATCGCCTTTGACATCGCAATCGTCATCCATTTCTTTCCATGCTTTTTCGTACATTTCAAATGCGAAACATTCGTCTTTTTCAACATACAAACCCTTGGCATACATATCGCCTATTTTGTAAATTGCCTCTGTTCTGCCCAGCATTGCAGCCTTGATGAAATAGTGGTACGCCTTCTCATAATCCACATCGACAGCTCTGCCGTAGTAGTAGCAATAACCGAGGTCTTCGGCGGCAATAACACTGCCGTAATTGTATGCCATTTGATAATATTTAACTGCCAATTCATAGTTTTGCTCACCGATTCTGCCCGAATAGTAAAGCGCTCCTAAATCCAGCATTGCGTCTATATTCTCTAACTCGATTTCGTCAAGTAGAACATTTGCAACATATTCACGAGCCGGTTCCGGAATAGGCTTTGAGCAATCACTAAACGCCAAAGTAACGGCTGTGTTGAAAAGATTTTCCAAAGAAACCGTGCCTTCGGGATTTATATATTCCCTGACTCTATTAATCATACTCATATCGTTAAGCGAATCTAAAATCTCATTCAGCTTTTCTGTTGCCTTTTCTTCGTCAATAATTCTTGGTCCAGGAATTAACATAAAAAATCACCCTCCGTTGAGATTACTGTTTTGTATTTTATTCTGAATTCGGCATAATTCTCGCCGTCAGTCGTCCTCATCAGGCATATTCAGCAATATGTTTATCAATCGCAATTCTTCTTCCTTTGTTGCGGTGTCGGAATTGTAGCTTGCCAAAAATTCCTCATCAGACATAATTGTTTCTCCTCCAACTGTATTTCTTATTTCTGAATCTACAATATCACAAATTTTGCAGGCAGGCAATATGGTTGTCGGCAGGAGTACATTTTTTAGGACTTGAACACGACGCTTTTATTTTCACTGATTGTGGGTTGTAAACGGGTGGTGCAATATTATTGCAGATATATTATAGCAGAAATCAAAATATTTTCATAAAAAATCTTTTAAAGTATTGAAAAATCGAATGGTTTGGTTATATAATGAAAAAAACATTTTGCAGGATGAATATAAAATGAAACAGAATTCAATGCTTACGGGCGACCCTATAAAAAGTATAGTCAGGTTCTCTTTACCGATTATGGCTTCGTCACTTTTGCAGTACAATTACACCTTGGTGGATAATATTCTTGTCGGACGATATGTGAGCACGGACGCTCTTGCCGCTGTCGGTGGAGTTGGCTCGATAAGCTCCTTTATTGTCGGTGCGGCGCTCGGCCTTACAAGCGGGTTTACTATACCTGTGGCGCAGGCTTTTGGTGCAAAGGACCAAAACAAAATCAATAGGTTTGCCGGAAGCAGTATTACGGTGTCGTTTTTGCTCGGAATTTTGCTTGTTGTGATTGCACACATCATTTCAACTCCGCTGTTAAAACTTATCGGAACACCGGATGAAATTCTCGGACTTTCCTCCTCTTATGTTAATATTCTTTATTTTGCAATTCCGTTTCAGATGCTTTCAAACAATTTCACCGCAATTTCGAGAGCGGTCGGAGAAAGCAAAAAACCGCTGTATTATTTTATAGTGAGCATTTTTGTGAATTTTGTTCTGGATATGCTGTTCATTGTCGGGTTTCATTGGAGCGTTGAGGGCGCTGCTCTCGCAACTCTCATTTCGCACATAGTTGCGGCAGCTCTCACGGGTAATTATATTTTGAGGCATAACAAAAGCGTTGAGGTTTCAAAAGAAAATCTCAAATTTGACACGAAAACCGCTTTGATACAGTTGAAATTGGGAATACCTGTTTCTTTGCAGTTCACCGTCACTTCCATAGGTTCAATGATTCTTCAAAGTGCGGTAAATTCATTTGGCACGGCAACGATTGCTGGCTTCACCGCAGCAGGCAGGGTAGAAAATCTTGCAAATATTCCGTTGAGCGGTTTGAGCGTTGGCACGCAAACTTTCGTTGGTCAAAATTACGGTGCTAAAAATTACGACAGAATCATAAAATCAGTCAAAAAAATATTCGTTCTCGATATAATGCTTTCTGTTGTTTTGAGCGTTGCAATGCTTGTTGTCGGTATGCCGATTGTAAGATTGTTTATGACAGAGCCAAACAAAGAAATTTTGTTTGCGGCTAAAAAATACCTCCTTGCAACAGCAGAGTGCTTCAGCCTTGTTGCAGTGCTGTTTGTTTTGAGGAACACGCTTCAGGGTCTTGGCTTCACATATGCAAATGCAGTTGCAGGCGCAGGAGAATTGATAGGCAGAATATCAATAGCGCTCATTTTCACTCCGCTCATCGGCTTCAACGCCGTGTGCTATGCGGCTCCGGCGGCGTGGTTGCTTGCAGATATTCCTCTTGCAATCATATATCTAAAGAAACAGAAAAAATTCAAGGCATTGGCTTTGAAAGAACAACAAAAAGAATAACAGCAAAAAAGGAGGCAGCTCGTCAATTTGAGCCGCCTCCGTATTTTTATATTCTTGATTATTTAATCAATCCGTTTTATTTGTTTGATTTTTTATTGCCCAAAGAAGCGATTTTTTGCAAAATTGCCCTTTTACTTTTGCTATACGGATTAAATAAGTGTTGACACAGAAAATAAAATGTGATAATATAAGCGTGAGTTAGCAGGTGCTAACTTAAAATTTCGGTCATTGGTTAGCCTATGCTAACTGCAAAAGGAGGAGAAAATGTCTTTTGTAGAAATTAACGGAATAAAAAAGAATTTTGGTACAGGCGACAGCAGGGTTGAGGTGCTCAAGGGCATAGACCTTGAAATTGAAAAGGGCGAGATGTGTGTGCTTCTCGGACCGTCAGGCTCGGGCAAATCAACACTGCTTAATATTATCGGTGCGATTGAGTCTGCCGATGAAGGAACGATTACCGTCAACGGTGAAAAAACTCGATTGATGAGCGAAAAACAGCTCACACAATATCGCAGAAAACATCTGGGGTATGTGTTCCAAATGTATAATTTGATTCCGAACTTAACCGTGAGGGAAAACATAGAACTTGGCGCATATTTGAGCGACAATCCGCTGGATATTGACGAACTTATGGCAACACTTGGTATCATTGACCAAGCGGATAAATTGCCGGCGCAACTTTCGGGCGGTCAACAGCAGAGAACTTCAATAGGCAGAGCAATTGTTAAAAATCCGGACATATTGCTTTGTGATGAACCGACAGGCGCACTTGATTACAATACTTCAAAGGAAATATTAAAACTTCTTGAGGAGGTTAATCAAAAGTACGGCAACACGGTTATTATGGTTACGCATAATGACGCAATCAAAAATATGGCGGATAGAGTTTTCACACTTCGTGACGGAGAAATCCGCAAGAATTATGTAAACGAAAATAAGGTTTCTGCCAAAGATTTGGAATGGTAAGGAGTGTGAAGAAAGATGCACAATCCTCTAAACAAACGATTTAAGCGTGATTTACGCTCGGATGCAGGCAAGTATGTTGCAATATTTTTGTTTATAGTTTTCTTTATCGGTGCGGCATCGGGTTTTATGGTTGCGGACAATTCCGTTTTTGCACAGTTCAAAACAGCTGATGTTGAGTACAATGTTGAGGACGGACATCTCGCTTTTAATGTAAAACCGTCAGCAGATGTTTTAAGTAAAATTGAAAGTCAAAACGACCTCAAACTGTACGATTTGAACTATAAAGAGGAAACAATAAAACACGGCAAAACCCTGCGTATTTATAAGGTGAGGAATGAACTTAACAAAGAATGTTTGATGAGCGGTGAGATGCCCAAAGCAGAAAACGAAATCGCCGTTGACCGAATGTTTGCGGAAAATAATAAAATTGCGGTTGGAGATAATGTCAATATAAACAGCAAAAACTATATTGTATCGGGCTTGATAGCTCTGTCCGATTACAGTGCATTGTTCAAAAGCAATGGGGATATGATGTTTGATGCTGTGGGATTTGGCGTTGCCGTTATGACAAATGACGGTTATAACACAATTGAAACAGCACACGAAACCGTTAATTATGCGTGGAAGTATAATTCACCCGTCGAGGATGCAGAAACCGAAAATGCAAAAAGCGAACTTTTGATGAAATCGCTTGAAAAGATACTCAAAGAATATGACGAACCGTTGATTCAAGCACAGGTGGATTCACTTTACGATGACGCAAAGCCGTATATAAATCGGCTGAAAGCCGAGTTTGAAAGTGCCGAAAAACAACTTGAATCAAAATATTTAAGCGCAATAGTTCACACAAATGCAAATGATACCGCAAAAATGGCAAAAGAACTCGGAATCACCGAAAAACAGTATAAAAATCTGAAGCAAGTGCTGGAGGATGCAGAAAAAGACAGCGACAAATGGGACTTTGATTCTCTTGATTCTGCACCGAAAATCAATCTTGACGATTACAAAACATCAAGTGATATGGATTTTGACGAGATGTATGAGGAAATATACAAGGTTGTGGATGCGGTGAGTGGTGCCGGGCTTTATGATTGCTCACAGATTTACCGTGACCTTGCTTCACTAAAAAAAATCACGGACAAATTCAGCATAGACGACAGCGGTGTGCTGAATATAACCGATTACAGCGCAAAGTACACCAACAAATCCATTATGTATGCCCGAGAGGACAGCACCTCGGATAAAGCTACTATGATGCTGATGACTTACATTGTTATGGTTATGATTGCGTTTTTATTTGCGGTAACAACCTCAAACACAATCTCAAAAGAAGCCAATGTAATCGGCACGCTTCGTGCAATGGGTTATTCAAAGGGCGAACTCATCGGTCACTATATATTTTTGCCGATGGTTGTAACTGTGGTGGGCGGTATAGTCGGCAATGTTTTAGGCTACACGGCGTTCCAAAAAGTGTTTGAGAGCGTTTATTATTCAAACTACTCACTTCCGACATATAAAATGCTGTGGAATATGAATGCGTTTTTGGAAACAACGGTTGTGCCGTTTGTATTGATGCTTCTCGTCAATTTTGTTATGCTTTCAAAGAAACTGAAAATCAGTCCGCTGAACTTTATCAGGGGCGAATTAAAAGAAAGCGGACAAAAACGACTGATAAAACTTCCAAAGAAAATGCCGTTTTTCTCAAAATTCAGGCTTCGCATTCTCTTTCAAAATGTGCCGTCATATCTCACTCTTGCTTTGGGTGTGTTCCTTGCGGGCACTCTTGTTGTGTTTGGCTCAATGTACGGTCCGTTGCTCGATGATTATGCAAACATCGTCAAGGAAAATCAGATTTCAAAATATCAATATGTTATGATTAACGAGGCTGAAACAAAAGTATCGGACGCAGAAAAATTCTGTATGACTTCGCTTCAAACAACCGACAAAAAGTTCATTGCCGATGATGTGACGATTTACGGAGTTGAAAATCAAAGCAAGTACATAAAAGAGAATATCCCTGCCGGTGAGGTGCTTGTTTCAAGCGCTATGGCGGACAAATTTAACCTTTCAATCGGTGACGAGGTAACACTCAAGGAAGCATATAAAGAAAAAACCTATTCGTTCAAGGTGGGCGGAATTTATAATTACGATGCCGCAATCACTGTTTTTATGAACAGAACGGATTATATCGGACAGTTTAACGAAGATTCGAATTATTTTAACGGATATTTCAGCAACAAAAAATTAAATGATTTAGACGATGCCGATGTTGCCACAGTGATTACCGAAAAGGATTTGACCAAGGTGGTCACTCAAATGCAGGTTTCTATGACGGAATTTGTAAAGGTATTTAAGGCGCTGGGCGTTGTCATTTTCTTGCTTGTAATGTTTATATTGACAAAGCAGATTATTGAAAAAAACAGCAAATCGGTTTCTATGGCGAAGATATTGGGATTTTCGGATTCGGAAATCGGCAAACTGTATATCGTCATCACATCATTTGTGGTGGTCGTTTCTCTGCTTGTTTCCGTTCCGCTCATATCTCTTGCTCTGCGGTGGTGCTTCAAGTCCTATCTTTACACGCAAATGACAGGCTACATTCCGTATATAGTTTCAAACAGTTGCTATGTAACAATGGTGGTTTTGGGCATTGTCAGCTATGCCGTTGTTGCGTGTCTGATGCTTTTAAAAATCAAAAAAACGCCTCTCGGCGAAGCGCTTAAAAATCAATCGTTTTAGTTTGGATAAAATTTTTAAATCAAAACCGCACCTGCCGAATTTGACAAGTGCGGTTGTTTCGTTTACCGAGTGCGATTTTGTTGCCATCTTCAACAAGGTTGTAATCGTTGAGTGCCGTAGTAAATCTGCTCCAAATCTCTTTGTGAAATTTTTGTCATAGCTTTGCTCCGAGCGTAAAATGTCACAAATATTATAGCAGAAATGCCAAAAAATTCAATGAAAATTTGTCATTCTATCCAAATCGGATTTGTAAATGCCCAAAACAGTTCCGGCATTGTTTTGTTTGTCTTTTTAACTCCTCTGTTGCCGAGGAAGGTTCTCTCCGCAAATGCCACAACCCTTGTTGATACCGGACCGAGGCTGTAATCTATTTCTGCACGGATAAATCCTGCCTCTTTGATTTTAAACTGTGCCGACCAAGCTTTGAAATTCTTTTCCGCCGTGTGGGTAAAAATCACCTTGTCGTTGTTGTAAACCACGAGTTTGTGACCTTTTTTGAATTTTGTAATTGTTATTTCCGCCGTGTCGTTTTCGGACAGTTTTGCCGTGTCGCCCACCTGAGCCGAACCCACGGTTAAGTAAATCATACTTGATTTAGGCGAGTTTGTAACAACGCTCCTGCCCTCACGGATGGCTTTTAGGATTGAGTCGGCAGTCTTTTCTTCTGCTAAAACATAGGTTGTCGGCACAGCAAGAAACGATACGGGACCGTAATATCTGTGATGGTCCGAGCCGCCCACAGCCATAATTTTGTTGCCCTTGAGCAACTGTTCGTGCCACCACTCCATATTTTTCAGGTTGTCGGAGTGCTGAACGGTGTTCCAAACCTCAACCGTGTCAAATTTAAATTCGTCCTTGTCAAGCAAAAACGGACAGTTTGAACAAAACGGGTGGTTGAGCGAAATTGTTGCTCCGGCTTCTCGGCTTGCGTCAATCAGCTTTTTGTAATCCTCAACGGTGTCAAGTTTGTGCGGCGGGTCGTGCGGAACTTTTGCACCCCAAACATTAACATGTCCCGGTTCGTCTGTAAGCTCCTGACCTTGAATAATCAGCATATCGCCGTCAAATCGGCTTTTCTTAATCGTGTTGTAGTTGTGGTCTGTGATTATCATATAATCAAGTCCGATTTTTTTACATTCCGAAATCAGCTTTTCGGGCGTCATATTACCGTCGGAATTTGTTGTGTGCAAATGCGTGTCGCCCTTGTACCATTTTTTCATAATACCAACTCCCCTTTAATATATACTTATTATATCATATTTGCGGAATGTGTTGCAATAAGTATAAATATATGTTATTTTAAAACTGAAAGGATATAAACCTCTTGAACATCGGGAGTAATTATGAAAAGAAGTAAAAACGAAAAAAGATTTATTTTCAAATTGATTATTTTGCTTGCTTCGCTTGCCTGTTCAACTTTGATGGGCTATGCAGGCTTGCTTTTGCTTGGCGGTACGGGTTTGTTCGATGATGTAAATTCAACGGCAGGTACTACGGTTATGACAGGCTTCTTTCCTTTTGTCAATATAACCGAGGCGGTTTTGGCAATCATTTTCTGCCCTATGGAAAACAGTGATTTCAAAATCAAGCAAAAACTCGGCAGGCATTTTGATTTGTCCGTTTTCAGCGGAATGATGACGGCTTTTAATATCGTTAATTTCGGCATTTGGATAACAATATCCGTCGGACTTATTAAACTTCTTGATGATTTCGGTTAAACAGAGGTGCGTTATGAGTAAAAAAATCAATTCCGTTCTTGCTGCTCTTGTTGTTGTGGCGGCTTTAATTACCGCTTACTGCGGTGTGATTTTTGCCGTGCAGAAAAATTCAAATAACGCTTTAGATATCAACGAGGTGACAGCTGTTGACAAATCAACAACTTTGAATAACGCTCAAAACGGTTCGGCTGACGGTTTGTCTTTTGTCGGCTGTGTGCAAGATGACGGATATTACATAAGCGGTATTGCCGATAATTTCGATACAGGCAAAATCCTTACCGTTCCCGTAAAATACGAGGGCAAATATGTTAAGTTTGATACTTCGTTTTTCAGAGAACTAAACGAAAATTCCGTAAAACTCGGCTTTGAGTCTGAAAGTCCATACTACACAATTGAGGACAATGTTTTGTACAATAAAGACAAAACAACATTGCTTTGCTGTTTTAACGACAGCACAAAGGCAGTTATCCCCGACGGTGTTTGCAAAATAGGCGATTATGCGTTTTACAAAAGCAAAATAACCGATGTAAAAATTCCGAACAGCGTTAAAACCATAGGCAAGGAGGCGTTTGCCGACAGTATGCTTAAAGAGGCTGATTTGCCCGAGGGTTTGCAAACAATCGGTCAAAAAGCTTTTCTTTGCGAAAGTCTTACAAAAATCACAATTCCTTCAACCGTAACCTCGTGCGGCAATTTTATTGTCGGCTCGTCCGATAATTTTAAAGTGCTCAACATAAATTGTTCCTACGATGTGTTCGGTGATTATGGCATTGTTTATTTTGGGTTTAGAGAGGGTTCGCCTTATTATTTTGACGGCAGCTACATTGTAAACAGCAAGGAAGTTTTTTATCCGTGCCGAGATCTGTATTTTTTGCTTTCTGCCGACAAAATAACGGTTAATGAACCGTGCAAAGAAAAAGATTTTGACCCTTTGAAATACGGTGACGAACTTAAAAAAGCTACAAATAATGCCTGTGAAATAAAGGTTGTTCAAAAAGGCAATCCTACAAAAATCAGGTTCAAATTTGCCGCCGATGTTAATCACGAATGTATTGTTACATTAAATTTTAAATAGCATAAATACAAAAGGCACCGCAAACATCGAGTCTGCGGTGCCTTTTATAATTCTGTGAGTGCGATAAATCGTTCTGTTAAATACAAAAAAACATTATTGTGGCAATTGCGATTGCAATTATCGTTCTTTTCTTTTTTTCATTGCGGCAAGGATAATCAGTCCTGCGCCTACACTGATTATTGATGCAAATATTGATGTGTTGCCCGTGAGCGGAGATTTTTCGTAATTGTTTGAGTTTGCATCGGCTTTTTTTGCACCAGCCGATAACGAGTTTTGGTCTGTTTTATCTTTGGTGTTTTTGCTGTTGTTTTGTTTGTTCGGCTTTGTTGTCGGTTTTGTTGTCGGTTCGGTCGGCTTTTCGGTGGTAGGCTCTGTTGTATTCCATGATGAACCGCCCGCATAAGTCCATTTTGCCGTTAAGGTGATTTCATTAAACACAGGAGCGTCAAAATCGTATTTTTGCTCTCCGTTGTACCAGCCGTCAAAGGTGTAAGCGGATTTGTACGGTTTTGTCGGCTCGGTAAGTTTTTGACCTTTCAAAACTTTTTGGAGCGTTGTGCCCGTACCGCCGTCGAGGTTGAAGTTTACATTTACCGTTGCACTGTCGGCGATTGTGCCGTTGCCTGTGACCTTGCCGTAAAATGTTCCGCCCGTGATTGTGCCGTTGTTTTCAACATCTCCCTTAAAAATACCGCTGATTATATTACCGTTGCAGACAATGTTGCTGTTAAGTGTGAAGTAATCAAACTTAATATCACCGTCAATTATCATATTGTCTTTTATTTCAATTTTGGCTTTTTCCTGTGATTGTAAAATTTGAATTTTGCCTGTGATTTTTGCATTTCCGCCGATATATGCACGGCTGTCGCTTGTCAATTCTTGAATAATAAGCGTGCCTTGAAATTCAGAGTTGCCGTCAATTTTAGTTTCGGCGTTTCCTAGTGAAATTACATTGCCGATGAATTTTGAATTACCGCTGAGTGCCATTTTTGAATTAGGTTCTGTATAAAGCTCATATCCGCTTTGAAGCGTGCCTGCATACATATTAAACGAACCGTAGTTATCAATCGAACATTCAAGTTTGCCGCCCACGGTGCAGTCTGTAATTGTAAGGGACGCATTGCTGTTAACGCTGATTGCATAATCACTTGTGTTGCTCTTTATTGTTTTGCCGTTGAGGTCGAGTACTATAAAATTGTTGTCGTTTATTTGAATTTCGCCGCATTCGATGTTGTTGTTAAGTTTTATTATTCCGCCGTGATTTGCGGCTTTGGTTAATTCGTCAGAAGATGAAACTTCGGTTGGCGTAATTTCAAGAGCGATGGTGCTTTCTTTGTGAATGTTGTAATCTACAAGCGTTCTGTCGTCTTGGAGTCGTTTGCCGTTAAAATACAGTTCCTGTTTATTGATGTCTATATTTGTTTTCTTATTGATTTTTTCTTTAACATTATCAATGCTGTCGCCACTTTCAACGCCAAGCCTCATTTTTGTTATTCCCGAAATGTTAAAATCAACAAATATATCCATTGCATTTGCCGTAATCGGAATTGTGCAGATAATCATACAAATTGCCGTGATGATACATAAAATTCGCTTTTTCATTTGTGTTTCTCCTTAAATTCGGTTAAGTGTAATTACCGTGTAGGTAAAGTTGAGCGTATAGTTATACAAGGCTCGTTTTCTTTTTCAGCACAATGTATAAGATTAAGCCAAAGTTGCTGAGCAGGGCAGTTCCTGCAACAGAACCTACGGCAATCATAGCAGGTGAAGTTGCCGATGCGGAGGTATTTTCGGAATTTTCGGCAACTGCCGTATCCGCTGTTGCTTTCGTGCCGGTGTCTTTTTCGCCTATCCACCAGTTGCCGTTTTCGCCGATGTATGGGGTCAGACCGTCTTTGCCGTTTTCGCCGACAACCTTGCCGAGATTAGCCGTTGTGCCGTCGGTGTAGGTGAGGAGAAGTTCGCCGTCTGCATTGATTTCTGCGTTTGCGATTCCGACTGCGTTTTTGCTGTACTCGCCGTTTTCGGCGTTCTGTCCGGATGCTCCGTCTTTTCCCGGTTCGCCCTTTTCGCCTTTTTCACCCTGTTTTCCGGATTTTCCGGTTTCGCCCTTTTTTCCGGTGGCTTTTACACCGAGGGAAGTCCAGTTTTGTCCGCCGTCATATGAAACATACCAGAAGTTGTCATCGCCTATTTTAAGCTGTGGCGTTACACCGTCTTTGCCGTCTTGTCCCGACGCACCTGTTTTTCCCGGGTCGCCCTTATCGCCTTTGTCACCTTTATCTCCGGTGTCGCCCTTGTCGCCTTTATCACCTTTGTCACCGGTGTCACCTTTATCGCCCTTGTCGCCTTTCAATTCCGACAAGGCAATTAAATCGTTCCAAACAGAATCATCGGTGTATTTCCACTGTACAAATCCGTTGTATACACGCAACTCGATTTGCTTTCCGTCCGCACCGTCTTTTCCCGTCAATGTTGTAAGCGAAACAAGGTTGCGGTAAGCGTTGTCGTCTTCGCCCGAATATCGCCATTGAATATTGTTTCCGTCATTGCGGAATTCAATTTCTCTGCCGTCTGCTCCGGCAAAGGTTGAAAAAGTTTTTGTGTTGGACAGTGTAGATACCGTTCCGTTGTTTGCGGAAGTGACCGCAAAAGTATATGAAGTGTCTGCCTTTAAATTATTATATGTATATTCAAAAGTGTTGGCAGGAATCTGAACATCGGTTATGCGTTCAAATTCTCCGTCATCTGTACGCATCCAGATATGATAGCCTGAAAGCGGACGCCTGGAGTCTGCCTTTGGTGCTGCCCAAGTGATTTTTGCACTTTGGTTATCCTTTACGGATACGCCTGTAAGTTTCGGCGCAGGCGGTGCGGCACGAAGATTGGTCAGCACATAACCGAATACGGGGATTTTTTGGTCGCCTGCCGTCCATGTACGCATACCGAAATCCCATGTAAATCCGTATTGACTTGAAACATCGTAGCCGATTCCGTATGAGGACAGAAGTGATCGGCGGTCGATGTTGTTGACCGTTCCGCTTGCACCGCTGCTTTCCGTTGTGGTGTAAATCGTGCCTGTTGCCTTGTTGTAGCTCAAATCAATTACAAAGCCCATATTGAATGCGTCCACGCCCCATGTGTTTTTCATTGATGCGGAGAAGCCGTGAGCCATTTCAACTCCCTCGGCGTGTTCGGATGTTGTCGTCCAGTCGTTTGTGATACTGCTTGCACCGAAGCCAAGTTCGTATTTCTGCTTACTGAGCGAGGCAAATTTTGTAACCGAAGGGTCTGTATAACCGTCATTTGGCCAATAGGCGAACGGGTCACCCTCGGCATTTTCAGGCAAAACATTGTTGTTCAGTTGCGGCAAAGCCTTTGCTTTTCCTGCGGCAATATCCGTTTTGTAGGTGTTGTTGTACAACGCCGCAAATTCATCGTAATATTCTCGGTCAAGCATAGTATAGACCGGTTGCCCCGGAATCATCAATGCAATGGTGTTTTTTTCACTGAGGTCAAAATCTCCCTTTTGAGGGTCATAAAGTGAGTAATAATAGGTCGTTGCCGGCACACGGTACAGTACTACGGAATCGTTGCCGCCGGCGTTAAAGGAAACACTGTATTCTTTTGAAAGAGTGTCCTCCGTACTCTTGGTGAAGTCCATGGTGTATCCAAGAGTTGCCTCGTATCTCCACACTTTCAAATCTCCCTGCACAACGATTGATGCACCGAAAGAAGTGTTGTGTGATGTGGATTTTGTGTCCGAATATCCGGACGAGAAGGTGTATGTTGTTGCACCGTCGGAGAAATCGAGGTCGTAGTCACCAAGTTCCGAAAAATACGGAGCCGCCTGAAGGACAGCCTGTACCTGTGCGTCGGAATATCCGTAGCCCTTTCCTTCGTAGCGGGCAAACAAACCGTCTTTGTTCACATCTGCCGCAAGCAATATGCAGTTATACGGCATATCCCATGCAAGGTCGGCATCGTGACATAGTTTGGAGAATTCGTCTTTTTCAGCCGTAACCGTATACTTACCGGCTGTGGAAAGCGTGCCGCTGCCGAAATTTTCGCCGTAGAAAACATCGGTGAAGAGGTCAAATTTTCTTGCATTCGAACCACCGCCTTTTTGCCTTTCGGCGGCAAGAGCGATTACCTGCTCACGACCTTCTTTGTTGTGGTCAAAATTGCCGGCGATGACATCCTGATACCACCACCATTTGGCACTTGAGTTGTCAATTCGTGCGGTGTCACGCAAAAGATTGAGTGCACCGTTTTGCTGAACTTCATACAGAGCACCTGCAATCCATACCTGCTCCGGCGTTCCTCTGCCGTTAATTGCAACGCTTGTCATCGCAGGTTTTGGCTTAACGCCCTGACTCTTTGTTCCGTTTGCTGTATAACTGCTCATGGAAGTTTTCTGTACATTCGTTATGGAATTGTTCTGACCGTAATAAACGGCAAAGCCAAGATTTCCGTCATCGGTTTTCTTGTCCCAGACAAAGCCTTTTTTCTTTTCTTCTTTTACCTCACGGTAATATCCGGCAACAATAATTTCCTGCCAGCCGTCGCCGTTAATATCTCCTGTGGCGAGATTTCCGTAGCGGATATGATCGTAGTAGCGGTTGCCGTCTGCCTTTTCATCCTCACGGTTTAGTGTCATAAGAGATTTTTGATTAATTCTTTTGAGTTTTCCGTTTTTGGCTTTGTATACCGAAAGTTTTGACACGGCTTTTCGGAATGAATCACCGGTAATTTCTTTATCCTTGCCGTCAATTTTATCCGGTTCGGCAACACCTGCGTACACGATAAGTTCATCGCAACCGTCACGGTCCGTATCTGCGGAAGCGAGGGATTTGGTGATTTGGTCACGCTCATACAGAGTTGTGTCCCAACCGTTAAAGTAAGCGTTGTCGTCGTTCTTTGATTTAACAAATGATTTTCTTGAAAAACCTTGTTCTCCCGAAATGCCCGTTCCGGCAATTCCCCACAAATCGTCATTGCCGACATAGGTGATAACGGCGGTCATCTTTCCGTCTCCGTCATAGTCACCGGCAGTTACATTGAAATAATGGCGAAATTCCTGATATTCAAGTTCACCGTATCCCGGGGTTTTGCAAGCCCATTTAGGAGCATCGGCTATTTTTTGAAGTTCGGAACGCTTGTTATTTACAAGATTTTGCACCCAATAGCAGACCTTTGCCGTGTTGTTGGAATTGTTCATATCGCAAAGACCGACAAAAATAGCGTGGTCGTTTCTGCCTGTGCCGAGCGGATCGTAAGCTGTTCCGACAGCAAATGCAACATTATCGACAGGTGTAACTTTGTGGGCACTTGGTGTACATTCGGCAATGTTGATGCCAAAATCCCACTTGCTGTATACTTTGGTGTGGTCCTGCGCCGATTGTCCTTCTGCATTGCGATAACTGTAAATTATCGGCTCGTACCATGGCGTGATTGCAAACGGCTGACCTTTTTTTGTGCCGTATGGGTTGCTTTCATCTTTTGTCCATCCGTCCGGGGGAGTTGTGTCAGGTTTTAGCAATGCACCGTATGTATTAGAAGATGATGCCGATGTTTCAGGATCGGCATAGCTCATCATCGGTGATAAGAAACAAATCACCAAACATAATGCGAGTAAGATACTGAGTATTCGCTTTTTCATTTTCCGTTACCTCCGTTTTTGTATATGTCGACTCAGTTAAGAGCAATGATTGTAAGATTATAGACAGCACCGTTCAGCTGTGTGCCGGGGGTCAACTGGATAAATTCATATTGCAGCACAATATCACTGCCGGCACTGTAGATGCGGTTGAATGCAAACGGCATCCACACTCGTGAATTATCTGCATCGTTCATATACCTTTCGATCAATGTATCATTAAGAATGCCTTGTCTACCTTTCAATACTACCGAGTACCATCCACCCATGTCGTGAGAAATGCAGACCGAACCGCTGAATGAAATACTGTATGTATGTCCGGCTTTCAGCGTTACGGTTCTGTTGGTTCGATCCAACACAAAAAGCCCTCCGGAATTGCAATCTTCAAACAACTGAAGCGATTGATTGAATGAAGCGCCGGTGCCGCCGTTTGAGGCGTGAAAATATCCTGAACACCCGCCGTTCTGACCGGCATCGCCCTTGTCGCCTTTATCTCCCTTGTCACCTTTGTCACCTTTGTCGCCCTTGTCACCCTTTTCACCGTCGATGCCGTCAGTGCCGTCAATGCCTGCGGCTTTTACGCCGGTGTCGGTTTCTCCTATCCACCAGTTACCGTTCTCGCCGATAAACGGGGTGTTACCGTCTTTGCCGTCAGAGCCGTTTTGTCCGTTTGTGCCGTCCGTACCGTCCCTGCCGTCTTTTCCGTTTATACCATCCTTACCGTCAGAGCCGTTTTTGCCGTCGGCTCCCTTCAATGCGGTAAGGTCGTAGAGGTTCAGCCATATTTCATCGCCGACATAACGCCACTGCAGGGTGTTTTCACTTATGCGGAACTCCGGTGTCTTACCGCTTGCTCCGTCCGTTCCGTTCCGTCCGGTGGGGCCTGTAATGTCGGCTATCGCAACAAGATTCTGCCACTCATCGCCCTCGTAACGCCACTGTATGTATTCCGTTGCTCTTTGTACTTCTATGCTTTCGCCGTTAATGCCGTCTTTACCGTTGGCTCCGTCTTTACCGTCAACGCCGTTAATGCCGTCTTTTATGTTTGTACCGGTTATTCCGTTCTTACCGTCGGCACCGTTAGAGCCGCCTTTACCGTCTGTGCCGTTCTTTCCGTTTTCTCCGGCAGCGCCCCGCAGTTCGGTAAGCGCCACAAGGTCGTGCCAATCGGTTCCGTCGCTGTATTTCCACTGGATCGCCGTGCCGTTGTTCCGCACCTCCGGCAGTGCGGCGGCGTTGCTCTTTGCCGCCTTGCTCCATCCTGCGGCAAGCACGCTGCAAAGCACCAATAAAGCGGCGCAAAGCACCAAAAGTGTACCTGTGAGTATTCGCTTTTTCATTTTTGTTACCTCCGCTTTTTGTGTGTCGGTTCGTTTTGACTTTTTAGCTCATTAATTGCAAAAAGGTCGTTTTATTTGTCATCGTCCTTTTTTTCCGGTTTAATGTAAATGGTTGTTTGGTATTTCTCGATAAAAAGCATAACGCTTTGTTTCAGCACTTCCATTTGACTTTTTAGGTAGTATTCGTCCTCAAACATTGCATAGTGCACGCTGGCTCTTACGAGAATAAATATAAGAGGTGTGATAATCTCGTGCGGTATACCGATTTTCGGCTCTAATTGTTTTGCGTATTCCGTGTATCGTTCGTTAACGCCCAAAAAGAATTTTTTGCCGTATTCAATGTATTTTGGGTGAGTGTAGACTTGATACATCAGGCGGTATTTTTTGCCGTGCTTTTTGGCTGTCCAATATGGGATTTCTTTTATATAACGCATAACATCCGCCGGGTCTGTGGGTGCTAATGCCATATAATCATCCTCAACCTTTTCCATACAGTATGCGGTTGACTCTATAATCAATTCGTCAAGATTTTTGAAGTAGGAGTATAGATTGCTTTTGCTGCAACCGCAGGCGTCGGCAAGCATCTGTACGCCCGTTCCCGTCAAGCCGTGTTCTGCGTAGCATTCAAAGCATTTTTCCATAATTTCTATTTTTTTTTGTCTGTGTTGTTCTTCGGTTTGCATTTTCTTCTCCAATAATATATGTAATTTGTTTAGATATTGTTAGTATCAGAACGACCGTTCGTTCATATACAATATATCATAATTCTTTTTTTGTGTCAATAATGCGTTTTTTGTATAATTTAAAGTGTCGCATTGACATCAAAATATAATGATATTATAATCAAGCTATATTTAGTGATAGCTAACCAATTTAAGAATATGATTTTGAAAGGATATGGGACAATGACTCTGCAACAGCTTAAATATCTTGTGACGGTTGCCGAATATAAAAACATAACTCTTGCGGCAGAAAAGTTGTATATTTCTCAACCGAGCCTCAGTTCTTCAATTCACAGTCTTGAAAAAGAAATGAATGTCACCGCATTTGTGCGTTCAAACAAAGGTATGACTGTTACAAAAGAGGGCGAGGAACTGCTCTCGTATGCACGCAATTTGCTTGAACAAGCGGATATTATGAGGGATAAATTCTGCACGGATACAAACAGAAAACCCAAGTTTTGTGTATCGTGTCAGCACTATTCCTTTGCTGTGAATGCCTTTGTGGATGTGGTGCAAAAATATGATGCGTCGGAATATAATTTTACTCTGCGTGAAACGCAAACGGGCGAAATTATAGATGATGTTGCAAGCGGTAACAGCGAGCTTGGAATTTTGTATTTGAGCGAAAGCAATGAGGAAGTTTTGCAAAAACTGTTTAAGAAAAATGACCTTGTTTTTGAAGAGATATTCGAAGCCTCTCCGCATATTTTTATAAGCAAAAATCACCCCCTTGCCAAAAAAGAAAAGATAAGACTTGAGGAATTAAAACCGTATCCGTATTTAGTTTATGAACAAGGGGAGCGAAATTCTTTTTATTTCAGCGAGGAGTTTTTGAGCGTGCTTGATATGCCAAAAAGTATTGAAGTGCGTGACCGTGCAACGCTTTTCAATCTTGCAATAGGATTGAATGGATTTACTGTCAGTTCGGGTGTTATTGACAGCAAGCTGAACGGCGAAGATATTGTTGCACGACCTTTGAATATGAATTGTTCTATGCACATAGGCATTATAAAAAAGAAGAATATAATGCTTTCTCGTTATGCAGATACATATATTCAGGCACTGAAAAAGCATTTGCCCATAGGTTAAAACTATGGCAAACCGCAAATTATATGTATTTTCCAAAATGTTTTTTATGTGGTAAACTGTGTTCATAACAAATTGAAAGGACAGTTTAGATATGAGCACATTAAAAACACCATTTAGATACGATTTTGTAGGCAGTTTCTTAAGACCGCAGGCATTGAAAGATGCGAAAGTCAGATTTAACAATAACGAAATCACAAAAGAGGAATACGACAGCATCGTAAACGACGAAATTGCAAAACTCGTTGCAAAGCAAAAGGAACTCGGCTATCACGCAATCACTGACGGCGAGTTCAGACGAACATTTTGGCATCTTGATTTTATGTGGGGATTTGACGGTGTTGAGCACAAGGCAACCGGTGGCGGAGTTCCGTTCAACGGTGAACTTGCGGTGCTTGACGACACCTATTTGGTTGGAAAATTCAAGGCAAAGGCACATCCGTTTGTTGAGTATTTTAAATTCTTAAAGCAGTTTGAGGATGAAAACACAGTTGCAAAATACACAATTCCCGCACCGGCACAAACTTATTTGCAGTTCACTGTTCCGGGCAGTATTGAACAAACAAGAAAATTTTACGCAACAGATGACGAGCTGATTGAGGACATTGCATCTGCTTATCGAGATGTTATTGCGCAATTTTACGAGGCAGGTTGTCGCAATCTTCAGCTTGACGATTGCTCTTGGGGTTCAGTTCTTACGGAGGGCGGAACAGAGATTTTTGGCGTAAGTGCCGATGAATACAAAGACCGACTTCTTAAAGTGAACAACCTTGCACTTGAGGGCAAGCCGGAGGATATGGTGATCACTTCACATATTTGCCGTGGCAATTATCATTCAACATATTTTTCAAGCGGTGCATACACTCCTGTTGCAGATTGGGTTTTTGCAAACGAAAATGTAAATGCACTTCTTTTGGAATATGATGACGAACGCTCGGGCGGATTTGAACCGCTTGCAAAGGTGTCGGAGGATAAAATCGTTGTTTTGGGATTGGTCACAACAAAATCTCCAAAACTTGAAAGTAAGGATGAGATTATTGCAAGAATTAACGAAGCAACAAAATATATCCCTCTTGAAAGACTTTGCCTCAGCCCGCAGTGTGGATTTGCTTCTTGCGAAATCGGCAACAAACTCACAGAGGATGAGCAGTGGGCAAAATTGAAACTTGTGAAAGAAATTGCAGATGAAGTGTGGAAATAAGCACAAAACAAAAAAGACTTGAAGTGTTTTTGCTTCAAGCCTTTTTGTATCATAAAGGAATAAATTATTTTTCATTCGGAGCGATTTTTATAGACATTAGTCAAGTTGAATGGTAAAATAAAATCAGCCTTGAGACAGGAGGACTGCTATGAAAATTATTGAATGTAAAAAGAACATTTTTGTGCTTGAGATGAAAAACACACATTATGTGGTTGGTGTTGACGAATTCGGCAGGGACAGGTTGATTCATTGGGGCAAAAAATGTGATGCGAACGACTACGAAATTTTCACTTTTGGTGACGAAAATTCAAACCACACCTCGCTTGACGAGATGAAGCAGGAGTGCACGGTTTTTGGCAAAACAATGTATCGTGAATGTGTGCTTAAAGCGAATTTTTATGATTTTTGCAGAGAAATCAATTCGTGCTTTTGCGGTGCAACTGTTGAAAACGACAGGCTGACGCTCAATTTTAAGGATGAGCATTACGACTTGTTGTATTCAATCAATTACAGAATTTTTTCGGATTGTGATATTGTTGAAAAAAACATCACCGTAAAAAATGAAAGCAAAAATGACATTCAATTTGAAAGGCTTTTCAGTGCGGAATTCTCTTTGCCGTCAAAGGACGCTTATACATTTTCAAATACAAACGGTGCGTGGGGCGGAGAGTTCATTGAAACAAACGACACGCTGACAGCAGGCAGTTTGGTTTTTGACAGCAAAAAAGGAGCAAGTTGCCACAACAATTCACCGTATTTTATTGCCTATCAAAATGCTGATGAACACAGCGGTGATGTATATTTTGCCTCGCTTGCATATTCTGGCAATTTCAAGGTGATTGCAAACCGTGATTTGTATTCAAACACAAGAGTGCTTTTGGGTATGAATGATTTTGACTTTTCATATCTGCTCAAGAGCGGAGAAAGTTTTACAACACCGTGCGTTTATGCCGGATATACCCAAGGTTTCGGCGAAATGTCAAGGCAGATGAACACTTTTGCGGTCAATCATATTTTGCCTCGTCAGTTTAATGACAAGGTGCTTCCTGTTTTGTACAATTCGTGGGAGGCAACCGAATTCAATATCAATGTGTCGCAACAACTTGAACTTGCAAAAATTGCGTCCGATTTGGGCGTTGAACTTTTTGTTATGGATGACGGTTGGTTCGGCAAGAGGAATAATGACAGAGCAGGACTCGGCGACTGGACTGTTAATCAGGACAAATTCCCTAACGGTTTAGATGAGCTGATTGACGGAGTTAATGCTCTCGGAATGGATTTTGGCATTTGGGTTGAGCCTGAAATGGTAAATCCCGATTCAGAACTTTATCGCACGCATCCCGATTGGGCATATCATTATGACACGAGAGTTAAAAGCGAGCTTCGGCATCAGCTTGTGCTGAATATGACAAGAGCAGATGTGCAGGAATATGTTTTTGACTGTGTGGATAAGCTCTTGAGTGAGCACAATATCAAGTACATTAAGTGGGATATGAACCGTCCGTTTTCAGAAACGGGAGCAGAAAATCTGAACTGCCCTAAAATGCTTTATTATCTGCACACCAAAGCGGTTTATGACATTGTTGACAGATTGAAAGAGAAGCATTGCGATGTTCAGTTTGAAGCTTGTGCATCGGGCGGTGGCAGAGCTGATTTGGGAGCACTTTCCCATTTTGACCAATGCTGGACGAGTGATAACACAGACGGAATTGACCGAATGACCATTCAGCACGGCTACTCTCTTTTGCGACCGATTAAGGCAATGCGTGCGTGGGTGACGGACATTGCAGGCATCAACAAGCCTTGCACTTTGGATTTTCGTTTCAACATAGCCATGCAGGGCGCACTCGGTCTTGGCGGAAATTTGCTTAAATATTCCGATGACGACAAGGAGATTTCCAAGAAGAATATCGCACTTTACAAGGCGATTAGGCACACCGTGCAGTTTGGCGATTTGTATCGGGTGTCAAATCCCGATGAAAACGAAGTGTTGATAAATGTCTATGTTGAGCGTGACAAATCAAGTGCCGTTGCATTCATTGCAAGCAGAGGAACACGGTTTTTTAAAAAGAGAATTAACATCCTTTTTGACGGGCTTGAAAAAGATGCAAAATATAGATTTACCTTCCAAAATAGGGAATATATCAAGAGCGGTGCATATATGGCAAATGTCGGAATTCCCGCCCACATCCACGGTGCGTATTATAACGAAATCGTGCTGCTCGATAAACTAAATAATTAAATTTTTCTTCATTCATTGCAAACAAAATGAGCTATCAGACCTTAAAAATCTGATAGCTCTTACTTTTTATTGTTTATTTTTCTATATTGCTTTTGTAATCTTCGCCCCAAATTTGCATAGCGTCAAGTATCGGTTTGAGGCTTTGACCCAATTCCGTCAAGGAATATTCAACTCTCGGCGGAACTTCGGCATATACCTCTCTGTGCACAAGTCCGTTTGCTTCCATATCACGAAGCTGTGCGGTCAACACCTTTTGCGATACCGTGCCGATAGATTTTTTCAACTCGCCGAAGCGCTTTGTACCGGGCATCAAATCTCTTAATATCAGCACTTTCCATTTGTCGCCGATCAATGTCAAGGTGGTTTCCACAGGGCAAGCCGGAAGCTCTTTTGTTTTCTCGTTCATATGCTACCTCCGCAATAGTATCTTTTTGTTACTTACAGATTTAATATACCATACAGAAATTATTTCCGTCAAGTGAAAAAATTTTTTCAAATCAGAAAAACTCCTAAAGCCCTTGTGTTTACACATTAGTTTCTGTTCGGTAACTGCCCATTAGTATCTTTTTGGTAACTACGGCACAATATTGTGCTTACTTTACAAGTGATACCACAGCAAATATAATGAAATCAAGAGCTACGGAGAACGGCCGATTCGTAACTCAAAGCACAGACAAGGAGAAATCCAAAATGAACATTTTTAGAAAAATTTTTAGCAATAAAACAAACGACAAGAAAGAGGTAATTACAATGACAAATACAGAAAAAGCTCTTGCACTTATTAACACATTTTCAACAGGCGACACAGAAAAGGCTTCCGAGCTTCTTGCAGAGGGATACATTCAGCACAATCTTGCATACGGCACAGGCAGAGATGCTTTTGTAGGCTCGGTTTCCTACCTTGCTTCTGCTCCGGTAAAAACAACTGTAAACAACATTCGTACTTTCGAGGACGGCGACAAGGTGTTCTTGCAGACGATCTACAATTTTGCAGGTGCTGGCGAACAGGTTGCATTTGACATTTTCCGCTTTGATGAAAACGGCAAAATTGCAGAACACTGGGACAACCTTGCAAATAAGGCAGAGCCTAACCCGTCAGGTCACACACAAACAGACGGAACAAAAGAAATTAAAGACCTTGATAAAACAGAGGCTAACCGTGAGCTTGTAAAGAATTTCCTTTATGATGTAATGCAGGGCAATTGTCCTGAAAAAACACCCGATTACTTTGACGGTGACACTTACATTCAGCACAACACAGGCATTGCAGACGGACTTTCAGGACTCGGCGCAGCACTTGAAGCACTCGGCAAGCAGGGTATTCAGATGATTTATACTACTATTCATCAGGTGCTTGCACAGGGCAATTATGTGCTTGCAGTCAGCGAGGGAACTTTCGGCGGAGCACCTACATCTTATTATGATTTGTGGAGAGTTGAAAACGGCAAAATCGCAGAACATTGGGATGTAATGGAAACTATTGCCGAAAAATCAATTTGGCAAAATCAAAACGGCAAGTTTTAATGTAGCAAGAGCCACGCAAGAAAGGCCTTGCGTGGCTTTCTGCCTTGCACGGAGGGAATACAATGACTCAAACTGAAAAAAGGCAATATTTAATTGCAGAATTGCTGAAAGAACAGCCTGAATATTCAAATATAATTATTCCGAAAAACGAAACCGAACAGAAAAAATTGCTTCGAGCACTTTTCAATGTTCGTTTGCCGTTGCCGATAAGTGATGAGTTTCTTGAGGTGCAGGATGAATATTTGCAAGAGGAAATCGCTCAAAAAGGCATAACAAGTATAGACGATTTAGAGCCGATTAAACCCGACATTTATTTATGGCAGGGCGACATTACAACGCTGAAATGTGACGCTATCGTCAATGCGGCTAACAGCAAAATGCTCGGTTGCTTTTGCCCGAATCACGGTTGCATAGACAATGCCATTCACACATTTTCGGGCGTTCAACTTCGTTTGAAATGTGCCGAAATTATGAAAATGCAAGGCAAAGATGAAGAAACAGGCAAAGCGAAAATCACACCTGCATATAATCTTCCGTGCAAATATATTCTGCACACGGTAGGACCGATTGTTTCAGGCGAGTTGACAGACAGGGACTGCGAATTACTGCGTTCTTGCTATCGTTCTTGCTTGGCACTTGCAGACGAATACAAGCTAAACAGCGTTGCGTTTTGTTGCATATCCACAGGCGAATTCCGTTTTCCGAACGACAAAGGGGCAAAAATCGCAATCGAAACCGTCGGCGAATACAAAAAGCTGGCAAACAGCAAAATCAAGGTGATATTCAATGTTTTCAAGAATTCAGACTACGAAATTTACCGAGAATATCTCGGATAATATAGAAAAATTAAGAGAAAAAATCCGCACGGCTGACGTTGTTGTAATCGGTGCGGGTGCAGGACTTTCCACCGCCGCAGGCTTCACTTACAGCGGTGAGAGATTTGAAAAATACTTTTCCGATTTTCGCCAAAAATACGGATTTGAGGATATGTATTCGGGTGGATTTTACCCCTATCAAACTCCGGAGGAGTATTGGGCATATTGGAGCAGATATATTTTTGTTAATCGCTATCAAGATGCACCAAAGCCGGTCTATGAGAACTTGCTGAAACTCGTGGCAGATAAGGATTATTTTGTAATCACAACAAATGTTGACCATTGCTTTCAAAAGGCAGGCTTTGACAAAAAGCGACTTTTCTACACGCAGGGCGACTACGGTCTGTTTCAGTGCAGTGAGCCGTGCTGTCAGGAAACTTTTGACAACGAGGCTGTTGTTCTTGAAATGCTCAATCGGCAAAAGGATATGAAAATTCCGACCGAGCTTTTGCCCGTCTGTCCGCATTGCGGAAAACCGCTTACAATGAATTTGCGAAGCGATGACAAATTCGTTGAGGATGAGGGTTGGCATCTTGCGTCAGAACGGTATCAAAATTTTCTCCGCACCCGAGCAGGTGGAAAAATTCTTTTTCTTGAATTGGGTGTCGGCTACAACACACCGGTTATCATCAAATATCCGTTTTGGCAGATGACGGCGAAAAACCCCAATGCCACCTATGCTTGTGTCAATAAATGTCAGGCGGTTTGTCCGCCCGAAATACGGCACAAATCCATCTGCCTTGATGTGGATATAAACGAAATTTTTTCTTTTTAGACTCTCGATAAAGCTCCTGAAATACGCCAAAAAAGCTGTAAGTTCATATTGAACTTACAGCTTTTTACTGTATCAATCAAGCACCTGGTAGTAGCTTGAGGTTTTGCTGATTTTTTCTTCGAATTTGTCCTTTGGTTGTTCTTTTGGAACTTCAATCGGATATTTGCCCGTAAAGCAACCGTCACAACAATGCGTGCTTGCACTTTCGGCTAATTTATGTGTTGATTCAACAGACAAATACGCAAGGCTGTCAACGCCGATGACCTTTGCAATTTCTTCAACCGAATTGTATTTGCATGCAATTAGGTTTTCTTGGCTGTCAACATCTGTTCCAAAATAGCACGGATGTTTGAACGGAGGAGATGACACACGCATATGTACCTCTTTTGCCCCTGCTTCACGAAGCAGATTTACAATTCTTGCGCAGGTCGTTCCACGAACGATTGAGTCGTCAATCATAATAACTCGCTTGCCCTTGATGTTCTCCTTGATGACATTCAGCTTGATTCTGACTGCGTCCTCACGCTGTGATTGATTTGGCTGGATGAAGCTTCTGCCGATATATCTGTTTTTGATAAAGCCTATGCCGTACGGTATTCCGCTTTCGTTGGCATAGCCAAGCGCCGCATCAAGTCCGCTGTCGGGAACACCGATGACAATATCTGCGTCAACAGGGCTTTCTTTTGCAAGAAATGCGCCTGCCTTCATTCTTGCGTGCTCAACCGATGCACCGTCAATTATGCTGTCCGGTCTTGCAAAATAGATGTATTCAAACACGCAGAGATTTCCGTTGTTTTTGCAATGCGTTTTGTCGGAATGAATACCGTTTGAATCAATGGTGATTATTTCGCCGGGGAGAACATCACGGATTATTTTTGCGCCGACAGTATCAAGCGCACAACTTTCACTGCTCACACAAATTGCTCCGTCAGCGGTTTTGCCGAAACAAAGCGGTCTGAAACCGTTTGGGTCACGAAAAGCAATCAGCTTTGTGGCAGTCATAACAACGCATGAATATGCACCTTTTAGGGTTGGCATAGTTTTTTTTATGGCTTCTTCCGTGCTCTTGCACGAAAGTCGGTTCGAAACGATTTCGTAAGCTATGGATTCAGTGTCGCTTGTTCCGTGGAAGATACCGCCGTTGAGTTCAAAGTTCTTGCGGATTTCCATAGCGTTAACAAGGTTTCCGTTGTGTGCAAGCGCAAGATTGCCTTTGATGTGGCGAATAACAAGTGGCTGAACATTGTTGATGTTCTTTCCGCCTGTTGTTGAATATCGAACATGACCGATGGCAATATTTCCCATACCCAAATGTTCGAGTTTGTCTTGTGTGAAAACATCGGGCACAAGTCCGTTGCCTTTGTGATGAGTAAACACTCCGTCATCGTTGACGGCTATGCCACAGCTTTCCTGACCTCTGTGCTGAAGCGCATAAAGTGCCAAGTAAACCGATTGTGCAACATAAGAAGTTTTTGGCTCGAATATGCCAAAAACACCACATTCTTCGTGTAAATTATTAAACATTCAAAACACCTCTCTAAAACACCAAATTAAACAAACGATGTTTTGGTTTAATTCGGTGTGTACAAGTTTGCGTATGGTCTTGAAGTTGCAGGCACAAGTTTTTTGAAAGGCTTTGCCATAATTTCTTCAAAATCGGCGTCAAAGTATTTGCAGTATTTTTTTACATAAGACTTTAGCTCTTTTTCGTCCTCTGCATCGAGCTTTTCAACCTTGATGTTGTAGCTCAAATTCTCCTTTGGAAATGTGCCACGAACAAAGATTTTGCCTCCGTGCATACCGCTTGCGCAATGAGTTCCGAATAGTTTTTCGCCGTGCTTGATGTCAAGACCGAGGAGCACAATCGTTCCGCCTGCCATATATTCGCCGAGGAATGAGCCTGCGTTTTGACCGATGACAAGAACCGGGCGCATTTCCCTAAATTCTTTCATATGAATACCGCCACGGCACGCAACATTATCTCTGATGTAAATCTGTCCGTCACGCATACCGTAGCCCATAGCGTCACCGCTGTGACCGTGAACAACGATTTCTCCGCCGTTCATTGTGTTGCCGACAGCGTCCTGACAGTTGCCGTACACAACGATTTTGCCACCGTTGAGGTAGCATGCCATATCGTTGCCCGGCGTTCCGTATATTTCAATGGTTTTTCCCTCATCAAGAGCACAGCCAATGTATCGCTGTCCGTTAACATCCTTAACGGTGCACTTGTTACGCTTTGAAAGTGTAGCCTTGATTTCGTCATTTATTTCTTCGTATCGTCTGAGTCCTGCTTCTATCATAGTGACACCTCCTATTCGCCTGCGTGCTTGATTCCGAGTATCTCAAGTTCTTTTTCGGTCAGCCCTATGCCACGAAGCATAAGCCTGTTTCCACGGAGCGAGTCAACCGAATTGATACCCATTCCGCCCATAATTTCCTTGATTTCGTGATTCCAAGCCGTGATGAGGTTTTCCACTCTTTGATGTGCTTGCTCCGGATTTAGTCTTTTTGTGAGTTCAGGTCGTTGGGTTGCAATGCCCCAATTGCAATTGCCTGTGTTGCAAGTTTGGCACATATGACAGCCCATAGCAATAAGCGGAGCAGAGGCAACATAGCAAGCGTCTGCGCCGAGTGCAATAGCCTTGACAATATCGCTTGAACATCTGAACGAACCGCTTGCAACAAGCGAAACGGTCGAACGAATACCCTCGTCCCTCAACCTTTGGTCAGCTGCCGCAAGTGCCAATTCGATTGGAATACCGACATTGTCACGGATTCGGGTAGGTGCGGCACCTGTACCGCCTCTGAAACCGTCAATAACAATGATGTCCGCACCTGCTCTTGCACAACCCGATGCAATGGCTGCAACATTGTGCACAGCGGCAATTTTTACCGCAACGGGTTTTTGATTGTCGGTTGCCTGCTTCAAGCTCCAAATGAGCTGACGCAAATCTTCAATAGAATAAATGTCGTGGTGAGGCGCAGGGGAAATCGCATCACTGCCCTCGGGTATCATACGAGCGTTTGAAACTTCAACATTTACCTTTTCGCCCGGCAAATGTCCGCCGATGCCCGGTTTTGCACCTTGACCGATTTTTATTTCAATAAATTTGCAGTTGTTCAAATAATCTTTGTGCACGCCGAATCGTCCCGATGCAACCTGAACGACCGCATAATCGCAATACTCTTTTAAGGCAGAATGAAGTCCGCCTTCGCCCGTGTTGAATAGCGTTCCGAGATTTTTTGCAGCCATTGCAAGCGATTTTTGAGCGTTGAGCGAAATTGAACCAAAGCTCATTGCCGAGAACATAATCGGTGTTTCAATCATAACTTGCGGAGGCATTTTTGTTGTTGATTTGCCTTTTTTCTCAACTTCAATCTTGTCGGGCTTGCGACCCAAAATCGTTCTGATTTCCATAGGTTCACGCAATGGGTCAATAGACGGATTGGTTACCTGTGAGGCGTTGAGCAAAATTTTGTCCCAATAAATCGGGTACGGCTTTGGGTTGCCCATAGCGGAAAGCAGGGTTGAGCCTGTGTTTGCCTGTCTGACAATTTCTTGTTGATATTGCGGTGTCCAGTTCGCATTGTCACGATAATCGCAAACATATTTTTCAATTCTCAATGCACCGCTCGGGCACATATCAACACAGCGGTGACAAGCAACGCAGTTGTTGGAATTTGACAAAACCGTTTTGCCGTCATCTGCAAAAAAGTGACATTCGTTTATACATTGGGTGACACAGCCACCGCAGTTTGTGCACAGATTTTTGTCACGAATTACAGTAAATCTTCTTGGAATGTAGCCTATCATCAGTCGTCAACCTCCTCTTCTTCAATTTCAAGGGGAATGAAAACGGGTTCTGCTCCCGATACAGACCAAACTTTGTCAGGGTCGGGACAAATAATTCTGATAGCCGATTCTTCACTTGCAAAGTACGCTCTGTCGCCCTTTGTTGCAGCGGTGAGAGAACGGAGTTTCAACCTGTCGTTGATTGCAAGCAAGCCTTTGTTTGAACCGAGGATAACGGAAAACGGACCGTTAACCAACGCTCCGCTGTAAATCGCACGGAGATTGGTGAAGTATTCCTTTTTGTCATCGTCCATTCTGTCAATTTCGTCCCATTCGGGTGCGGTCAAAACATCGGCGGCAACCTCCATAGGCAATTTGTGGTGACGCAGTAAGTGGTCAAACAAATATGTAATAACCTCGGTGTCTGTCTGCATTGTGCAGATGTAGCCAAACTGTTCAATGTATCTTCTGTTGGTGTCGTATGATGAGATTTCACCGTTGTGAACTATTGACCAATCGAGGATGTTGAACGGATGTGAGCCACCCCACCAACCCGGTGTGTTTGTGGGAAATCTGCCGTGTGCAGTCCAAAGATAAGCGTCATATTGGTCGAGCATATAGAACTCTCCGACATCTTCCGGATAACCGACAGCTTTAAAACAGCCCATATTCTTGCCACTTGAAAAGATATATGCGCCGTTGATTGAGTTGTTTACATTTGTTACGCATTGAGCAACATATTCAAGCTCGTCAAGACGAGCGTTTTTCATCCTAACTCGGTTTGCTCTGCCGAAATAACGCCAAATGTCAGGTCCGTTTTCAATGCTCTGCACCTTGCGAGTAGGTATTCTTTCCGCAACATCAATGTTGAAGTGCTTAAACAAAAAATCCTCGCATTGTTTTTTTGCGTCTGCATTGTCGTAAAATACATGGATGGCATAATCTTCTTTATGCTCCGGATAAATTCCGTAAGCCGCAAAGCCTCCGCCGAGTCCGTTTGACCTGTCGTGCATAAGTGCAATGGATTTGATGATTTCAGAGCCGTTGATTTTGTTGCCCTTCCTGTCAATAATCGCTGCAATTGCACATCCGCTCGGAATTCTAACCTGTCCTTCCTTTAACATATATAACCTCCTAATATACGCAGCAATTGGGCAAGCTTTCGCTCACCCTTTTGCTGTATATTATTTATTCGTATTGTTCGTTTTATTCGCCTTCAACATCCTGAAGTGCGTCATAACCGTGTTCGCCGGTGCGAACTTTCGTCACATCTTCAACATCGTAAACAAAGATTTTGCCGTCGCCGATGTTGCCTGTGTAAAGAACTTTTCTCGCTGTTTCAACAACGGTCTTAACAGGAATTGCGGACACAACCATTTCCAATTTCATCTTTGGAAGCAGGTTCATTTCCTCAATTTCTACACCACGGTATTTTTTGATGTGTCCTTTTTGAACACCGCAACCCATAACATTTGTGGCTGTCATACCTGTAATGCCGATGCCGTTCATCGCTTCTTTCAATTCCTCAAATTTTGAAGGGTTGAAAATCATAACTATCTTTGAAAGCACAGCGTCTGTTTTTGTTGTAAATGTTTCAACAGGGATTGCCTTTTCAACAGATTGTGCAGGCGGAGCGGAACTGATAAGAACGCTTGTCGGCACAAAGTCTGCATAAGCAGACGGCAAATTGTGCTCTGTTGAATCAAGACCTTTGATTTCTTCTTCTGCCGTAACACGAAGTCCGTTTGTCTTTTTGATAAGTGTAAATACAATTATCATTGTGATGACCGCCCATGAGGCAACCGCAACAAAGCCGAGCAACTGAATTCCCAATTGTTTGAAACCGCCACCGTAAAACAAGCCTTTTCCAACTCCGTCATATCCTCTTGAGAAAAGACCTACCGCAATAGTGCCCCAAACACCGTTTGCCAAGTGAACGCCGACAGCGCCGACAGGGTCGTCAATATGGAGCTTCTTGTCAAGTCCTTCTACAACAACTACAACAAGTATACCAGAAACCGCACCGATGATAATTGAGCCAAAAGCGTCAACACAGTCGCACGGAGCCGTGATTGCAACCAAACCTGCAAGCGAAGCGTTGAGCGACATAGAAACATCAGGCTTTCCGTCTTTAATCCAAGTGAAAATCATTGTTACACATGTGGCAGTTGCCGGTGCAAGTGTTGTTGTGAGGAATATTGATGCAAGTGTGTTAACATCCTTTGCGGCAGCGCCGTTGAAGCCGTACCAGGCAAACCAAAGAATGAAAACGCCGAGCGCACCGAGTGTCAATGAATGTCCCGGAATAGCTTTTGCTTTTTTCTTTCCTGTTTTCTTATCAACAACATATTTGCCGATACGAGGGCCGAGGAATATTGCACCTATAAGGGCGGCGATACCGCCAACCATATGAATTGCCGTTGAACCTGCATAATCGTGAAATCCCATTTTTGCAAGCCAACCGTTTGAATTCCAAATCCAGCCTGCTTCAATCGGATAAACAACTGCCGAGATAACAGCTGAATAAATGCAGTATGAGCTGAATTTTGTTCTTTCTGCCATAGAGCCGGAAACAATAGTTGCGGCTGTTGCACAGAAAACAAGGTTGAATACAAAGTTTGACCAATCTGCACTTGATGAAGTGTAATCTGTCAATAATTTAAGTGTTGGTAAACCAAAGAGTCCGGCTACATAATTTTCGCCAAACATCAAGCCATAGCCAATGAGGATAAACATCAAAGCACCGATGCAGAAATCCATAAGGTTTTTCATTATGATATTTCCGGCGTTTTTTGCTCGTGTAAATCCGCTTTCAACCATGGCAAATCCACATTGCATAAAAAATACAAGTGCGGCGCCAATTAAAAACCAGACCCCAAAAACATTATCTGCAATTGCAGTAAAAATTGAATCATTCATATTTAGTTTCTCCCATAGTTTGTTATAGACATAGAGTGGAATTAATGCAGAGCACGAAAACCGCAATGTGCCGAGCATTAATTAAGTTGAGCATCCTCAAGATGGACTCCCAAGGATGCCGCTTAAAATGAGAACGACTAATTAAAGTCGTAAGAGAGGGTAAATTAATAGTTAATCATATAGTGATTAATCTCCCACTGCGAAACAGAGGTTTTGTAGCTGTCCCATTCAGCCTTTTTGCCTGAAATATAGTTTGAATATACATGATTGCCAAGAGTTTCTTTGATGAATGGATCTGCCTCAGCAGCCGCAATAGCTTCGGCAAGTGAACCCGGCAAGCATTGAATTCCTTTTGTGTGTAATTCCTCATCGGAAAGTGCAAACACATTTTCGTCATATGCAGGAGCAGGCTTCAAGCCTTTCTTGATTCCGTCAAGTCCCGCAGCAAGGCAAAGTGCCATTTCAAGATATGGATTGCAGGTTGGGTCAGGACAACGAAGTTCAACTCTTGTGCCCTTGCCACGAGAAGCAGGGATACGAACAAGGCAACTTCTGTTCGATGTTGACCACACGAGATATGACGGAGCTTCGTAGCCCGGAACCAATCTCTTGTAGCTGTTTACTGTTGGGTTGCTGACAACTGCAATGCCCTGGATGTGAGCCATAATGCCTGCAATAAAGCTGTAAGCTGTATCCGAAAGACCCAATTCGCCGTTAGGGTCGTCAAAAACATTTTTGCCTGTTTTGAGGTCGTAGAGCGACATATTTGTGTGCATGCCCGAGCCGTTGATGCCCTCGATAGGCTTTGCCATAAATGTTGCGTGCAAACCGTGTTTGGTAGCGTAAGTCTTAACAACATGTTTAAAGGTCATAACTCTGTCTGCCGTTGTCATAACATCGCCGAATTGGAAATCAATCTCGTGCTGTCCTTTTGCAACTTCGTGGTGCGAAGCCTCGATGGTGTAGCCCATTTCTTCAAGCGCAAGGCAAATATCTCGTCTGCAATTAGAGCCTGTGTCGATAGGGTTGAGGTCAAAGTAGCCTGCCTTGTCGTTGGTTTCAAGTGTCGGTGCACCGTTCTCGTCTGTGTTGAAGAGGAAGAATTCGCATTCAGGTCCGACATTGAATCCGTAACCCATTTCGGCAGCCTGATCAATGACTTTCTGCAACACATTTCTTGGGTCGCCCTCAAAAGGTGTAACATTGTCTGCCTTGTAAACGGAGCAAATCAAACGAGCCGTCTGTGCATTTTGATGCTTGCGCCATGGGAAAATTGCCCAAGTGTCAAAATCAGGATGCAAATACATATCACTTTCATCAATTCGAACAAAGCCGTCAATTGATGAGCCGTCAAACATACAATCGTTGTTAAGCGCTTTTTCAAGCTGTGAAAATGTAATTGCAACATTTTTCATAATGCCAAACAAATCGGTAAACTGCAAGCGAATAAACTCAACACCGTTTTCTCTGGCCTCTTTCAAGATTTGTTCCTTTGTGTACTTACTCATAATACACACCCTCCTATAGTTATATTGTTTTATAGACCGCATAAACCGCAAAGCAGTCTATAAAAAAACAAAGCGAGGGAGTTCCACCTGTTGGAACTTCCTCGTTCTTTCTATGTTTTCATAATACGCCGATGATTTTTATTTGTCAATAAAAAATTTTATGTTTGTGCAATTTCTATATACAACCCCCTGTTTTCATGTTTTGTATTCGTGAAAATTATAAAAAGCATCCTCCAAAAACATTAATGTGTGGAGCAAAAATACTTTTGTTCGTTAAAATTCTTTATCATTATTAATTTGTTTTTTGTTAAACTTACCTGAATTGTTCAGCAACTTATATTATCTCAAACCGTTCTGTGTGGCAAAAAAACAATTCATTACGCTGTTTATACTTCTTTGCTTTTCATATATTGTTGTGCTATAATCAAAATTAAATAACGCAAGGAACATCATAATCCAATGAACAATTTGATAGAATTATTTGGAAATCATATATACAAAACCGCACCGACAAATCCTTTGTCAGCAAGAAAAAAGCTGTGCTTTGCATTTAGCACGGCAGGTCTTATGTGCAAATATTTCCCCACAAAAAAGCTTTTGCCGTCACGCCAATTTATGCAGTGGGCGGCTGCCGATTCTGCAATTACACCGCTGAAAACAGGCAAAAATTCTGCAATAGTAAGTCTGTATCTGCCGTGCGAAATTCTGCATTCAATGGGCATCAGCACGCTGTTCCCGGAGGCTCTTGCCTGTTATTTGGCTGCGGCAAGGTCGGAGCAGATATTTATCGACACGGCGGAGCAAAACTTTGTTTCGCAAACCATGTGTTCTTATCACAAGGCTTTCATCGGAATGGTGGAAACGGGCGTTTTGCCAAAGCCTGATTTTATCATCAACACAACCCTTGCATGTGACGCAAATCACTTGTCGTTCAGGCGGGCAGCGGAACACTACAATGTGCCTCAATATATGATTGATGTGCCGTACAATTATTCAAGCGGTGCGGTGGATTATGTTGCGGAGCAAATCAGAGATATGGTGACCTTTATTGAAAAGCAGGGATATACATTTGATGAGGCAAAGTTGATTGAAACGGTTGAAAAATCAAAGCAGACACTAAAGAATTTTAATGACATATTGGCACTTCGTGCAACTCGTTCGCTGTCGGACGAAATGACTTCTCAAATGCTGTCGGTTTTTGCAACGCATGTTATGCTCGGCACGGACAACGCATTGAAATACAGCACCGATTTGAAAAACGAGCTTTCTGCCGTTCCCGAGGGCAAAAAGGGCGTAAGGCTTCTTTGGGTGCATACTTTGCCTTATTGGCAGGACGCTTTGCGTGATTTGATTAACTTCACCGACCGTTGCGAGATTGTCGCTTGCGATATGGTTATGGATGCTATGTATTGTGACCTTGAAGAAGCCGACCCGTACAGATTTATGGCAGACCGACTTGTCAGAAACACCGTAAACGGAAACGGCATGAACAGAATAAACGCAACGCTTGAACTTGCAAAAAAGCTCAATGCGAACGGTATTGTTTGGTACTGCCATTGGGGTTGCAAGCAAACGGCAGGGCTTTCAAACATTGCAAAATCAACTTTTGAGGCTAACGGCTTTCCGACGCTCATTCTTGACGGTGACGGCTGTAATTGGAACAATGTCAACGACGGTCAAACCGTGACGAGAACAGAGGCATTTTTAGAACTGTTGGAGAATAGAAAATGATTGGATACAACTGCAAATACACACCTGTGGAGATTTTGGCTTGCTTTGACGACTATCGTTTAATCAATAACGAAACAGAGCATTTTGACTATTCTTCACAGGCTATGCACTCAAATGTTTGTTCACACATCAAGGCGATTTGCGAGGAAATACATCGGGGCGACTATGACAAGCTTGTATTTATGAACTGCTGTGACAGCACAAGGCGATTGTTTGATGTGGCAGAAAGCAAGATTAAATACAAAACCATTCTTGACCTGCCGATTGATAACGGTGCTTGTGCCTTAAAACGATTGAAGAATGATTTGCTTTTTCTCATAAAAGACCTTGAAAGCGTAACAGGTAAAGCGTTTGACGCAAAAGAATTTTTGCACAATTTCAGCGATAAGCCGATTGCATTTCCGAACAGCAAATTCATTTTGGTGCTTGGTGCAAATGCAAACGGAAGCCTGATGAATGTAATCAGAGAGTCGTTCCAAATGCCGGTAATCAATATGACTTGCTCAAACAATCGCTGTGTTTCAAACGAAAATATGAGCGAAAGCGACAGCCTTGACGAGTTGATGGAAAAATACGCAAGAGCGTTGATGGCGCAAACGCCTTGTATGCGCATGAGCGACACAACATCAAGAAAACAACTGCTAAACAATGAAAATTTGGCAGGTATTGTATATCACACAATCAAGTTTTGTGATTATTATTGCTTTGAATACGCAAAACTTGCAGACAGCAAGACGCCGATTTTGAAAATCGAAACGGACTACACCACACAGCAATTAGGTCAGCTTTCAACAAGGCTGGAGGCTTTTTGCGAAACCTTGAACACGGAGAATAATTCAAAGATAAAAATGAACGAAAACGGAAAATATTACGCAGGAATTGACAGCGGTTCAACTTCAACGGAGCTTGTCATTTTTGACGAAAACAAGAATATTGTCAAGGCTGTTATGGTCAGAACAGGTGCAAACGCTCAGGCAGGGGCGCAAAAGGCACTTGACGAGGCTCAAATCAGTTTTGACAAAATAAAAACCATAACCGCAACAGGCTATGGCAGAAAAAATATTGATTTTGCAAACGAGGATGTAACGGAAATTACCTGCCACGCAAGAGGGGCGAGGTTTTTGTATCCCGAAGCACGATATATTATTGACATCGGCGGACAGGATTCAAAGTTTATCACCCTTGATGAAAACGGCAATGTTGCATCGTTTATTATGAACGATAAATGCGCCGCAGGCACGGGTCGATTCCTTGAAAATATGGCAAAGGCTCTTGAAATCAGTATGGAGCAGATGGCGAATGACGGCTTAAAATACAGCGAGGATATTTCAATTTCAAATATGTGCACGGTGTTTGCCGAAAGCGAAGTTATATCGCTGATTTCCGAAAATAAAAATATAGCCGATATTATTCACGGTTTGAACAAAAGCGTTGCGATAAAGACGAAGGCTCTTGCAAGCAAGGCGGTCGGAGCAGACGGTGTAATGATGACGGGTGGAGTTGCAAACAACAAGGGTGTTGTGACCGAGCTTGAAAAGCAGTTAAACACAAAGATTTTCATATCCGACAAGCCTGAATTTTGCGGTGCAATAGGTGCGGGATTGTTTGCCGTTGACAGCGACAGATAAACCTAATTTCGAAGAAGCAAATGAACAAGAATTTTCAGAAAAAAACGGCTTACGACCATGTAAAGCAGATGAAAAAAGGACTTGAAGTTTAAACTTCAAGTCCTTTTTTGTATATCCTATTATTTGTTGCCGAATTCGAAAATATGGAAAACTCTATCTTTCCGATTTTTATAATCATTTTGCTATAGATATTATTGGGTTCAAAGACGGTGTGTTTCTTTAGGGGTTTAATATATAAAGTCATTCATATAAGTTATTTATGTCTTCAAAATCATTAATTTTATCTAACCAATACATGCCAAGCACGCGTGGCCATTTGTTTGTATTGCAGATAGTTGTTGCGTTTATATTACCCATATGGCAATGAAAGTGTCTAAATTGACCTAAAATTAACGATAATCTGTTATATTCACACCCTTCGGGCTTTTCATATAAATCCTCATCACTTAACGAATTTAAATATTCCATTATTTTTTCTTTGATTGTTTCAAAATAATCAATTAACATTTCTCGTGATAATGCCTTTTGATTATCATAATCATCAAGACTATTCAATTTTGGTTCATGAAAATCCGGTTCATTATATATTTCAGGATTAATGTACCATTGATCCAAAGAATGTAAAGTATGGTATACATGTTTCCATATTGGCATATCGCATAAAATCGTATCCATATCACATGTTTTTAATGTAATCGAAAAATTATAAAACATTAAATTCGTATGCTCAATAATAGTATTTATTAAAATATCGCTCATAAATTATCTCCAATCTTATTAATGTAAATACCGTTGCAACAGTCTTACTAAATTGACATGAATTTGATTATTGTTGATTTTTTATTTATGTTTTTAACCTATGCGTTAATTATATCACAGTATAATCTTTTTGGCTATAATAAAAAACGCTTGGGAGAAGAATCCCAAGCGTAATTTTTCATCAAATTTTTGCGGTTGTGTCAAGACTCCGAAAAGCCCCGAAACCCTTTATTAGAGAGCCTCTGCGACAGCAACTGCACAAGCTACGGTAG